>Ga0116231_10000809_pt1 | contig 59282 bp, 22 predicted proteins | sample S1TSphgellanicum_2_FD_89695 | JGI IMG/M metagenome (GOLD analysis project Ga0116231, IMG submission 89695) | Host-associated microbial communities from peat moss isolated from Minnesota, USA - S1T2_Fd - Sphagnum magellanicum MG | ecosystem: Host-associated > Plants > Peat moss > Unclassified...
GAGAGGGGGGGGGGGGGGGGGGAGGGGGGGGGGGGGGGGGGGGGGGGGGGGGGGGGTGTGGAGAGCGAGAGAGAAAACGAGAGCGCGAGAGCGAGGGAAGACACAGAATGACCGAACTTTGGCAGCGAGCGAGGTAGGGAGGACACCCGGGACTTCTTCGGGTCGGGTTTTTCTTTTTCTTTTTCTTCGGGTCGATGGACTTGGGAACCGTTGGTTCTCAGTCAACGAAGGTATTCAACCGGTCAGCGCACTGGCTACATTCCCAGTTGAAGTCCACAACAATGTTGGGCCGGTACCCTCTTTGGCCGGTACTAAGAAGTGCTGGTCCAGTTAGTAACTGAACTGGAACTAGGTCTGATTTTTGGAACTGGAACAGTTCATTGGAACCTGATTTTATTTCTTAAAGAACCAGATGTGGAACTGCATTTCAGGGTTTTATTTAGGTGGGGAGCAGGAACTAGAACCAAGAATTTTGAAAAAAACAGTTTTTTTCAAAGGAAGTGACTAGAAGGTAGGGTTAATCAGCAGTTCTGGTCTGGGTTAATAAAACTGGGTCTAATTTTCAAAATGGAAACAAGTCAGCTTCCTAGTTCCATTTATGTGTGGAACTGGAACTCCAGTTCCTTCATAAAGTAAAGAACCACCCAACACTGGTCCACAACTGCTGTGCAAAGTAAATATGGGCAATTTTGGGACAAACACAAACCGTTAGAAACTTAGAACCAGAAGTGAATAGAAAACAAACTTTACATTTGGTTCTCTTCACCTTGCGTGCATAATATGGTGATTATGTAGTAGAGAACAGGCCACTGACAGTAGATTCTACCAGGTATGCCCTCATGGGTAGAGCCCCTTGTAGGGTTCACCTGGTAGAATCTACCATTGAAGGCCCATTCTCTACACACGGTAAAAACCAGGGAACACTTTCATACATCTAGGGAACAATGGCTGAATTATCTGGTGGTAAAACATTGTCAATTTGGCATCCTAAGTCGGTTGCAAGTGGAGCCTGAATAGAACCTCCCTTGCTTGCAACAAGATGGATGGAGATGAGGAGCTAATAGGGGGTTTAGGGAACTTTAGGCCACAAAGTCGATAGGAGCCTGAGTAGTCACGTTTGTAGAGATTGAACTGATTATGATGTTTTTGAGTCTGCAATCCAATGCATGTTAAAGATTTTATTGAGAGTTTATTAATAGCCCCAATTGCAATACCTTAAAATTGGGTGGGATGTTGACTAGTGGGCATGATGCTCAATTCATTTTCAATGATGTTGTCTGGTTGTTTTTGCTAAGCATTTTTGGCTTCTCTTTTTAATCATGGAATTTGCAATGGGAGATATCAATTTTACTCCATTGGCAAGGTTCAGTTTTGCTTTGCAATAATTTGATTTTTCTTAGTCCCTTCGCAATAATTTGATTTTTCTTAGTCCCTATTTAATTACACTTGATCTTAGAGGTTCCTTTTTGTGTTCATATGATCCCTACCATGACAAGAAGTAATCCATCCAGATCTAAGATGATCTTTTGTGTACTCATCAAAATTGAGCTTGATTTTGCAATTAAACCAATGTTGCAAGTTTTTCAAATAATTGTTGATTGTTAGGTTTTGCAAATTTGTTAACACAAATATCCAAGATGAAATGTTTCTTGGCATCTCAAATGCCCTTACAAGTTTGATTTTTGTGCATCAAATTATAATGTAAAAAATAACTTATGCCCAAACTGAAGTTCAAATATGTATTAGGTTTGGTCAATTTGTCCTTTGTTGTTTGGACAAAGCAAACAAAATAAATTTTCAAATGCATTTGAATATTTAAGAATATAACTATGTCTAGTAACAACTTTTTGACACCAAATTAGCATCATCATAGTAATATGTTGAGATTACTATATGTCTTGTTACTTGGCATTCCAATATTTTTCTTCTTGCAAACATGTGATTTTGGCAAGTAGCAAAGCCAATTAGCACCATGATGCCTTACTAGACTCTTAACAGCGAACAATGTCAAATGACCAAGTTATCATAACATTATTGTTGTCCACATGGTTCAACTTTGTTTCACAAGTCATTAGCACCCATCTTATTCCTTAGTTGTAATTAATTTGGGCAATTGCACAATACTAGATGGGGCACTTTTTATCATTTACTAAGTCAATAGCCATATTGCAATTTACAAGTGTGAGAAAATATGTTATTTTAAATAATATTTCTGAAAATTTAAGGTAATATCTAAATGGTAAATTCATAATGTTTGGCAAGTCAATAGGCTTGTATTTTGTGTACCTATTTCACAATGTATGATCATTTTCCCTTTTTATTTTATGTACAAAATTGTAATTTTTTTAGTTGAATTCTATGTTCTTGGACATTTTATTAAGCATTCAAAAACCAACTAGATTTGTGGACTCTTAAATTATAATTCTTCTTAAAGTAAATGACCAAATATTGCAGTAAAAAATGGATGGGTGAGTTGAAAAGACCTTGAATGGTTACCTTTTATGATGAAATGAAATCTTATTGGCAAGGATAGTGTGTGATTTGAATCATGCTTCTTTTCAGGCACTCACCCTTATCTTGTGTTTTCACCCACAAAGTAATTCAAATTTTATTCTCATTTAGTCATGAAAATTTGCTAGGAATCAAAACAAATATATTTCAAAACTTTTTACTATCCCATGGTAATATATATTATCCTTTGAAAGTGTGCAATTGTCATGGCATTGATCCCATTATAAATATAAATTATTATTATGAAATTTTGTGGTGGATATACACATCAACTTTTGCAAGTGCAACCTTGCAAGGAAGAAATGAACTTGAAAACATTTGAATAGGAATGACTTAAAGGAGTGTTTTAGGCTTGAGAAGAGTGAAGCTTGATTTTGCAAAGAGACATTCAACCTGGATTTTTCTGCAGAGGAAGTTTTGGGTGAAGTGCATGGAATTCTTCAATTTATTTCATTGTAGTGGCTTGACAAATGCATCCTTGGTTCTTTAATGATGAGTACTTACATTGAAATGTGCAACTTAAAAGAATGGAGAAGCCTTTCAATGCAAGGAATAATCATAAAGAGAGTGTTCATAAAGAGAGGACTCTTTTAGATTGGTTAACAACATAGGAAACGCATTGAAAGTTCTCTCTACATAGAAAACATTTGGTGTGTTGCTTATTTGATACATTTGGAGTGTGGATTTGACGATGTAACTTGTTTTTTGATGGCTTCAAAATATTACAAACTTTGACGGACAAAGATCAACATCCAACCAAGGAATTCAGTTTGAGAGTCATTTATTCATACGCACATACCCACTTTGGACTTTCATGAATCAAAGATGAGCCAAAATGCTATGGTTTGTTTTATAACTGACGGTTACATATTGAAACATCTTTGCTTCCTTTCTCTACATTAGGCAAAACATCTACATACCCAAAGTGGCTATCTGCTCGAAGAAAACTCCTAAGGCTTTTAGTTTTGCATAAATTTCAGTGATTGGAGGATGGTTTAGATCATTTGGCAAAAATGTTTGCAGCTCACTAACTCATAAAGAACAATAGAATTTATCTAGTATAATTAGAGGGCATCCTAGCCTCAGTAAAATGTTTCCCTCAAAAGGGGATAGCACCTTGTCTGTAAGGTTCCCGAAAATGAGAAACCTTACAAAGCAGAAGGTTCATCCTCTTGTATCCTACTTGATTTGTCTTTCCATGCTGAAGTTATCTTTTCAACAAATTTCGAAGCATATAGGCTATTAAACAAAATATGATCATGTAGCACTCAAATGAATCGCAGCTGCCTGGTTTAAAAGAAAAAATCCTTAAGGTCAGGTAAGGGCCTCAAATATGGCCATTCAAAGAATACAGGTCCCACAATGAGCTCCTACCTGACCTGGGGGCCCTCAAACACAGAATAGCCCCATTCTCCGTCCTTATCCTACACATCTATAACATTGCAAAGAAAGCCCATAGGGTTTTATTTGAAATGTGCTTCAAGAAATAAAATTGAAATTCTATACGAAGACTCTAGCTTAGCCAATATTTTCATTATATTTTCATTACAACACGTTGGAAGTTGGCATCCTTGCTTTCCAGAAAAATAAAAATAAAATTTAACCTTTTGGATGTGGATTTTTAGAGAACATAAAAAACAATATTTTGAGCCAAAAAAGGAAAACTTGCAAACTTCAAGGCAACTGTGGACTTGCAGAAAGACTCCAAATCATAAATACAAACTTGGGTTGTGATTCCTAGATCTATGCAGGCCGCCAAAGTTGATCTTCCTACTTTTGAAAGGCCAACTTTGGTGGCCTGGATGACCCACATGACTGTCTTACCACTTGAGATTTACAAATTTCCCATATGGGTTCAATGTCAATTTTTAGGAGAAATTTACCAATTTATGCAGTTAACATGAAAACCTCATTAATTCTTACCAACCTCCAAACTTGCAAGCATTTTGGAGAATGATAGAATCCCCATCCACTTCTAGAATTAAGAAAAAACTCATGGCTAGCCAAGTTTTTTATCCCATTTACTCTTTGTTTGGTTGATATTAAACTTAAACATTTGGGTCCATTCAAATATAACCAACCTAACCTCCTCACATGGAAGACACATTTGTCAAATGATCTTCTGCTGCTTGGCTGCAAACCTTTGGCCATCCAGGTTAAACCCCTCTTGTAACTTAAACTGGGAAAGGCCTGCTTGCTCAAGTGCACCTTCCCTAATTTTGCACCTGTATGCTCAGGCTATTGTCATGGGGGCCCTTCCCCTCTATCCAACAACACTTTTGTTATTACTTTAAGTCACTTTTGCAAGCAAAATCTCCGTTGTAGATGGTCCAATGTTACATGGTTAATATGGAGCCCTCAACACATCTGGTGGAGGTTTTCCCCTAATGTAGTGGTTTTTCATCAGTACAATTGAATGCTCGTTTTGTCCCCATTACTAAAACTCTCAAGTATAATATAGTGCATTGAAGGCACACTTCAAAACCATAACATGGTGAATTAGTAATTGCTTCCTAATAAAAGTTGATAATGGGATGTGCATCAAAGAGAGCTTGGGTATTACCTTTGCAGTTTGCACCATCTGCCTGACGATGGCAACTCTCACTTTGGCCTGCAAATGTGTCCAAATAGCTACTCTGGGTCAGGTTGGGATGTTGGGACATGTATTGGGTGGTTAATTGAAATTTTTAAAGAACCATGGTTACATACAAGATTCAATGGCTTGAATTTCCTGAGTCACAGTTTGAATCCTAAGATGCAGCCTGATAATTATCAAGGTCCATTCCTGTTTTAAATAACCGCCCAACACTAGTTAGGACCAGTGTTGTCTGGTTATATTCTAAAAATCCAGATATACATTTGGATAGTGGTCGACTATGTATATATACATATTTGGATTTTCAGCTCAGTTTGATATCCGGCCCTAGACACAATCGTTGGATGCTCCACGCTACAGTTTCATTATGCATAAGTTTATCCAAACTGGTGCATCCAGATAGAATAGATATCCTTTGAGATCATATTTTGACAATCCGGATATGCATTAAGTTTAAGGATTATTTCATTTAGGGTTTACATCATGTAGGGTTTAGGTGTTAGGAATTAGGGTATGCAAAAGCAGGAGCACAATCAAGTGTTTGTGCTTTGCACTCTGTGCTTTGCAATAGATCACTGCTTTCTTTGAGTGCATAGTACAAGCACACAACACACACACATCAATTCTAGGTTTTTTGTAGGCAATAAAATCAGAAAATTGATATGCATAACCTTTGTGCGTAATTTTGTGAAAATTGAAAATCACCATATTCGTAACTGGCAATTTTTTTTATACATAAAATAATATGTAACCGGATGGTGTAATAGATGTCAGATTTTTTTGAAATGCATATCTTTCTTCTTTTACAAATGAAAACATACTCTATTGGTATCCACAGGTTAGGCCTAAAATGTGATACCCAGACAACACCGGTTAGGACTAGTGTGTTAGACCAGTGTTGTCCAGGTCTAGTTTTTAAAGAGAACTTCAAGTCCTGGTTCCTACCTACCTGCAACCTTCTTTTGGAACCCAAAAGAAACCTACATCCCTAGGAAAAAAACAATTTGACATACAGAAACATAACCAGTCTTTTTCAACAAATTTTGTGATCTTTTCAACCAACAAATTGGGAAATTTTCTTTTTTTTGTGAAATTTCAACTATTTTTCCTATTTCAGACCCCCAAAAAAAAACCCCATTTATTTGACATCAATTTTTCCTTTAAGAAAACCTAACCATAACCAATCAAAAAAAGGTTTGGAGGCCGATCCTGGTTTCAGCAGAAAATCAATTGTAGTTCCAGTTTCCAATATGAGGCCAGTTCCAATCTGCTTTCAGTTTCTTTACAATTTAGAACCTGTGGTCCCCATAACCATAAACTAATCTAAGCATCGAACCCCATAACAACTAAAGGTGCATTCACACCTAATGTTGAGTCCATGATAAGTGAAAATCTAGGTGGCATCTTAGGTGGCACCCAATGTTAAATGGGTGATTACTTAATACTAAGTGAATGTTAACTTAACATGAAATCTTCATGGTAAATAGGTTTAGGTTCTAAATGACTAGCTTGGTGTTAGGGGACGGAATACTGAAGTCCTTAACACCAAGTGTGAATGCATCTTAACACTAATTATTACCCAATGCACTCATATTGTAGTGTAGTATGTGTGAATGATATGATTCTACTTTAGTACTGCACTAGACATTTATTCAACTTGGTACAACTCCAAAGGTGGTTCCGAATCCTCTTTATTAGCACTCCATTTGGCTTTCAATTAGCAGTATTTGTGTTCAATATTTTACAATCATTATAACTAGTGACTTTTTTCTGACTGAGTTTGTAAAAAATTTTGGGGATAATTCTGGAATAATGTACTTTTCTAGTGTAAATTAGACTAATTTTACTATTCTTTTTTATTAAAAAAATTCGCCAAATTTTCGGAAATTTTATCAAAAAACTGAAAAGTATCCTGATTATGACATAACCCAATATATATTGAAATTTGGTTGGGAAAGATGTTTTTAATTTTTTTCTATTGAGCTAACAGGATTTTGTGTTTTGCTTTGCTCAGTCGTGAAGATGACATTCTAACTGGAAAGCACCTTAAATCCATTGTCACTCTAGGCCGCAACATCACAAATGTACTAGAGAATGGCCTCTCACATTGTGCCAATCCTGTGAAGTAAGCCTGTCCATCTCGACGAATCCAAATAAGTGCACCTTGAAGAGGTCCAGTCTGAGGTGAAGTGGCAAAATTAGCAGGGCATCTCAATTCTATAGAACTTTCTTTTAACTGGTGAAATTTCGTCAAAAAGCCAAATTAAAATTTTAAAACTTCAAAAACACAAGTGATCTTGGAGGTTTTTCCATCACCAGAAGTGACCCAACAAAAAAAAAAGGAAAAATTGCCAGATTCATATATCTGGTTTTCATTGTGTAGTCAAAAATATAAAAAGATGATTAAAGATTTGTAATTTATTTCCGATTTATAACCAGATGTGGCTAAATCTTCATATAGACGATCACCACTTTTTTCTACATCTTCCCATGGATGATTATGGACCAACAAAAATTCCCAAAAAAACACTGGCAATGGTCCAGCCTGCCCAGTGCAAAAGAAAACCTCTACAATGACAAACTCAGAGACAAAGGATTGTACAGTGCAAGAGAAGGGGACCTCAGGCCTCTGTTGTGAAGGGCTCATCTGCCCTTCAACTGCCCAAGGCTGCTCGAGAAACTACCTTTCACACTGGAAAAACAGACCATGAAAGAGCCCTTCACAATTGAAAGACTTCAGAAAGAAACAAAAAAGCATGATCTTGTACTGAAAAAGTATGAAAGGCCCATGAATCATACACATCTTCTAAGCTCTTTCTGCTTAAAAATTGGGTACATATGAAAAGCTACATATCTTTCAAAAGCAAACATATGTATGTTTCGCGCATCAAAAATGCTTACCACATTTTGCATATCTTCAAGGACTCTCTCTCTCTCTCTTGTTTTTCATATTTTTCCATACACTGTAAAATGCACCAGTCCAGCAATGTTGGTGAAGGCTTGGCAAGTGAATTGTGCATTAGAACATCGAGTATGTAGAGTCTCAAAGAACATTTCCTGGTATAATTCTTATCACATTTTGAGTATTGAAACCCCTCTCATATGATATGATACTCAACTCAACAAAGGAATAGATAAGAATGCTTGGCATAATTGCATGATATGGAAAAACTACTGTTGATCTAGTATCAACTAGTTTTGAATATACCAGCCCGGCCCTAATACACAATGTACATTTTTTAAATTTTCATACCACCTTTGTCCTAGGATCAAATCCTTTTTAATGCTTTCATACCAGCCTCTTGACATTGGGTCCAAGATTGTTTTTCAGTTGGTATGAGGCAAGTATGCACCTAGTAGTGAGATTTGTATAAAAGTGATATTAAGTAAGGCTGGCCTCATCCCTTAGCAGGGTGATTATGGTATAAGATTGATATTGCCTCATTTAAGACATGGTAGGGTCCTTGAGCCACTGTTGATACCAGGCACAGGCCCTAAACCCTAAACCTAACAAATCAACATTAGTGAAAACCACCATCACTTTTCAAACATATGGAATGACTACACTGTTGATACCGGGCACAGGCCCTAAACCCTAAACCTAACAAATCAACATTAGTGAAAACCACCATCACTTTTTGAACATATGGAATGACTACAAATTACTTGCTACGATTCAACCATAAGAAAATTCTCACAATTTAGAGCCAAAGTATTGACAAATTGGTGTGCATTTCTGCAACATGAAGGTTGGTGCATTATCAATCATTAAGGCGATGGTTTTCAAATTCGGTGATGCAAAATGCGTAGGGTAAAGCATGGGGTAGCATACTTTACCAAGCAAAAAGGCCTGGTCTGATTTCTTTTCTTTTTTTCTTGTGATACTCAATGGGTATGTACAAAAAGAAAAAAACGGAAAATAGACAGACCATTTCAGAAAAAACAGAATGCCAAGTGAGCATTCCAATTTTTTTGAAACTTTTTGCCTTTCACTAGAAGGCCTATATGCCATAGAAGGATTCAAATTGAGGCTTGCTTACCTTAGCATGCATTCTGCCTCCTCGTGAGCCACAAGGAACCATGAGGATATTACAAAGCTAGTCACGAACTAAGATGTTAGGTGTTATTATTTAACTGTAGTATTAAGTCTAGCTTAATTGGGCCTAATCCTAATTAGTTAAGCTAATCTAGTTTAGTAGTTAGTTTAGCTACAGACTAATTCCAATGTGAACAGGTTAAAGTTTTTTTGCATTTGAGATAAAATCCCTTGTTGTGTGATTTCAAATCACTTTTGGTGATTTGAGATTTCAGAAAACTATTTTTTTGCTTTGCATAGATCACATCACTTTTGGTGATTTGAGATTTTAGAAAATTATTTTTTTGCTTTGCATAGATCACATCATTTTTGGTGATTTGAAATTTCAGAACACTAAATTTTTTTGCTTTGCGTTTTTATGTGTTTTCACAATTTTCCTTTTGCAAATCTTGTGTAATTTCATATTTTTCTTTGTTTTGGACTTGGATTCTTGCGTTTTGTTGTTTGCATGTGAGTTTTTTTTATTTGGATTGATGCGCCGTTTTGGGTATCATATTGTTATTTTGTTCAGGTGTGTGGACAGCAATAGGTATAAATGTTGATATGGTAGCACACAACATAATCTTCGGGAGGAATTAGGTGATAGAATGCACTTTAAGGGTGTTTTTCCTTGCTAAAGGACTATAGTTGCCCTCTATGTATTTCTAAATGCAGAAACAACACTAAAATATACAATTGGCACTTGACAAGAAATGAAATAACTTGCACTATAAAAAAACCTTCTAATAGGTAGAAAAGGCAAATAAAATCCATTTATGTCCTTATGATGCATGGTAGGTGATTAGACATAAACTCCTTGACCCATGAAGAACCAAATGGTAGTCCAAATTTAAAAACTAATAGTAACAAAGAGAATTCTTTTATCATTATTTTGGGTTCAACCCAAAGCAAAGTATATGTTAACACAATATTTTTTGTTAGTGCTTTCTACCTTGGAAATATTATCTCAAGGGTGTTGACAATTTTATGATGATCTAAAAGTCAAAAAACTCCCTAATCTTGAGTCCCTTTAAAATTTAGAGTGTTTTCATATCATTGTAAAAATGTTCTTTGATTTTGGTAGTGTAATTGGAAGCCATGTCAACCAACATTTTTTTCCCTCCATTGTTTGGGTCACATTGCAAAAAATAGAACACCCACTCAAGTGAACATTCTATTTTTTGAAACACGCACCCTCCAGCCCCCCCCTTGCCCCGCCCTACCCTTCGCTTTTATTTTGGTCCCATGACACCTAACCATCCCACTATGTATCACCAAAAAAATAAAATAAAATAAAATAAAATAAAAAATTGGAACAAGCCTTAACACTTGGTAAAGTTATGGATGATGGACTTTATCTTTGTTTAAATTGCATGTTCAACTTCACCTCTCATGGAACCTTATTATGGTAAAGCTTGTAACCTAGGCTTTAACCTACACAAAGACCGTTAATCCCGAATTGATTCAACAAGCACCAACACCCACCAACACAACCATGTAGGACAATTATGTGCAGATGATGTGTTGCCATGAAAAACATTTTGTCATTGTGTCCTTGTCCCATAACTAACCACTATGTCTCAACAATTCACATGTAGATACATACTTAGTAACCAACAACAAGTGTCTTACTTCCTTGTATAATAAGCACTTGTACTCATTACTTATTTAGCTACGATATTTAGTACTTATACACTTACATAGACAATTAACTAGGTGGTGTGAGTTAAAAATACAAGGGTTTCAAGGATAAATCACCAAGCTAGAATTGTAGCCTAGTAAAGGTCCATGCTTATAAGAGTTAATTTTGAATTACGCCTTTACTATCATATAGGTAGATTGCACAATTAATTCTCACACATTGTTCACACACAAAACATTAAATGAAAAATATAAGAAATGCAATTTACACATTTCACTTCTAGGATTACCTATGCACTTAAAATTTGATCTTTATGTGGGCTACACACATTAGGGAATTCATCATATGAACCTTAAAAGTTTTCTTTATAATAATCGCTCACCAAAAACATATATGTTTATTCTTGTGAACATTTTCATAATTCAAATGACACATTAGTTTATTTGTGCCATAGGTTCACTACACAAAAGATTTATCCCAAGACTTAACACAAAATAACAACATGAAATTATGAAAGGGAGAATATGAAATCAAAGCTCCACCTATAACCCTTTATATATATGACAAGTGAAATGAATTTTATCCCCATTCATCTACATCTATTACAAATTCCCATTCATCATCTACAAATCATTAATATTATGCCACATGCTACCCTTTTAAAACTATCATCTTTATTATGAACAAGTCATTCAATTATTTGGAATCCTTTTTTTTAGAATTTTTATTGTTATGTTGGAAACATCCACGTATATAACCTATCAAAATTTAAGCATTTGAAAACAAAACCTTAAATTTTTCAAATGTTTCAATTGACTTCTCCTCCTCCACAAGTTGCATTCCCAATTTGAGAAATTTCATGAGATGGTATGTTTGGGTTGCATAACAATTTATGTACCTTTAATAGTAACCCACTTGCTTCAAAAATGTTCACAATTTTTTATTTGTCTTAAGAATAGGAAAAAAAATTCACCTTTTCAATCTTGGTGAGATTAGTGCAAATGTCATCCTTTAAAATAATGTCCAAGAAAAATTTCATGAAAATCCAAAACGACATTTTTTCAAGGTTAAAGAAGCATTTGCCATCACTAATCAATTGAAAATTCTTTTAAAATTATGAAAATGAGTCCTTTTGCTCCTATGCACACAAAATTCATCCAAAAACATTTGAACAAATAGCCCAATGTAAGGTTTCAAACATTTGTTAATGAACCTTTGGAAGGTTCCAAGGGCATTACACAACCCAAATGACATCACCCTACATGCAAACATACCCCATGGAGCGGTGAAGGTCATCTTCAAAATGTCTTCCTTCACACCCTTAATTTGGTTATAACTAATATCTAGCCATCCCCAAAACTATACAACTTGTGACTACCAATTTCATCCAAAATGTTGTCAATGAACAAAAGAAAAATAAAAATAAAAAATTAATGTAATCACTTAGTTCTTAATAATTGACACATACACAAAGCTTCCTTTTCTTCTTCATGGTGATGGGTGACATCCATTTTGAATTCTCCACCAACACAATGAATTATGTTTCCAAAAGTTTATTCAACTCCTCTTTGATTGTTTGGGCATAATTGGGATTCATCTTTTGAAATCTTTGTCCTAAGGGTTTTGCATTTAAAAGTAATTCAATCTTGTGTTCCTCCAAAATCACTTTCTTAAAATCCTTATAATTTGTGGTAAAAAAGTGATGGTAGTTATGAAATAAGCCTTGGATGTCACTCCTCTCCTTGATTATCAAATCATTCTCCAATGAAATTGGAAATATTGCCCTTCCAATTTTTGCATCATCCCTTGAAGTCACAATGGAAGGTGTATCATCCTCTTCTAATTCTTGAACCATTTCAAAAACATACAAGTATGCATCATCTTCATTGAAATAATTGTTTGTGTCAACTTCACTTCTTATGGTTGATTCCTCCACGCTTAAAGTGACATCCTTCTCCAAGGATTCTTCAAACTTTGCATCTTTTCTTCCATCTACAAAAACACATCATCGGTTTGGTGAAATGCCAATTCTCATGAATCCTCATTTCCAATAATTCCAAGCATGCACCTTCTTCAACCATAGCCTTCCCAAAATCATTGGATATGTTCCAATTTCATTCCTAATAATTTGGAAATCCAAGGTGGTTGTGATTCTTAAAACTAAAATGTTAATTGGAATGACAATTCCCTCTAACCTCACTTTCTTTTTGTTATACATCCTTAGATTGCACTTGGATTGGCAGTCACATCATAACCTCAAGGTTTCCATGGTGGAAACCTTCATGACATCCATGTTGGCTCTTCCATCCACCAAATGCCCTTCAAGGGTATTTGTTAAATCATGATAATTACTTTCAAGGCATGCAAAATAATCAAAGGTTAATTCTAGATTAAAATTTCAATGAAAAATATTTGTTCGTGGATAAATTTCTTAATATAATTAAAAGAAAGGGCTTCTTAGTAACTTCTTAGTTATTAATTGTAGGTTTGGACTCACCATCTCTTATTTACTAAGGGATGAAGCCATTAGAATAGTTAGTTCTTGAAGATAAGGCGGTTAGTACTAGTTTGCTATTAATCAAGGATTTGTGAAAGAGATTGAAATTAGTTGATTTTGGATAATAAAGTGAAAAAATATTTTAAAAATGAAAAGGACCCATGTGTATATGTATGATGGGAAAATCTTGGGGTTGGTCCATCTTATATATTAAAGCAACAATGGTGTCTGTCTGTCTGTCTGTCCAGGCAATGCCTGGAAAATTCTTCTAGTCATAACTTCCCCAGATGTAACTGACTCCAGAGAAAAAAGAAATCAGGGGCAGTCTGATTTTTTGAAGAGCTTCCCCAGATGTAACTTCCCCCAGATGTAACTGACTCCAGATAAAAAACAAATCAGGGGCAGTCTGATTTTTTGAGGCAAAAGATTTGGTAGACCAGAAAAAAAATATTTAAGCCTTGGACAACCCAGAATTTTTATTTTTTTGTTTTTTTGTATTGACCAAGACTACCTTTTTTTTCTTTTAGCTATTGTCCGTCCCGATTAAGGGGACAGATGAAATGTCTGTCCGACTTGATGACGGGATGGATTTTGGGGAAGCTTTTTTTCTTTTAGCTATTGTCCGTCCCAATTAAGGGGATGGATGAAATGTCCGTCCAGCTTGATGACAGGACGGATTTAGGGGAAGACCAGAAAAAAAATATTTAGGCCTTGGACAGCCCAAAATCAATTTTATTTTTATTTTTTGTATTGACCAAGACTACCTTTTTTTTCTTTTAGCTACTGTCCGTCCCAATTAAGGGGATGGATGAAATGTCCGTCCAACTTGATGACGGGACGGATTTTGGGGAAGCTTTTTTTCTTTTAGCTACTGTCCATCCCAATTAAGGGGATGGATGAAATGTCCGTCCGGCTGGATGATCACAAAATAATAATAAAAATAGAAAACAAATAAAAATAAAAAAGTTAAAAGTTAAAAGTTTCTAAAAAAAATTAAAACGCTAACCAAGTTTAAAGAAACCGAGGGACTTCATAGTGGCCGAAGGTCATGGGCACCCACTAGTTCTCATTATGTTTGTTGGAGACAAACTTGGATGGCCCATTTTTTATGGTAGTTATGACATAGCTTTATGGAGAGGTATTGGAAAAAAAAGTTGAGAAAAAATGCACTTGGATTTTATGGAATGAAAGATGGGAATGTGTGTTTTGAAGAAGGGTAATACCCTGTATGTTTTCTTTTGTGTTTATTCCCTTTTACAAGTAGTTACATCTAATTTTATTTTAATATAGTAAATGTAGCTTTTTTTTATTTTATTTTAGTTTTTGCAAATGATCATTGGATGGTAATTACAACCAAGGAGGATAATAACAACAGTCAATGAACACCCAAAGTGGTCAAAACAAGGAATTTCCAATAGGACAATCTATAGCAAATCTAAAAAGATTGGTAAGAAGATAACTATTTTCTTGCCATAATGGTTGTTTTCTTATTTATTTGTGATTTTGTTCAAGATTTCATTTCATTCTTTAGACAGTGATTCTACCTAAAGATAAGCAAACTCCAACATTTCCTTTTTTGTGTTTTGTGTGTTCTTATATTCAATAACCTTCACTTAATGTGTGTTTGGAATTGTTGAAACTAAATATAAAATTTATTCATGTTCCATATTTGATAATAAGTATACATGAGCATATTGTGAAATTCTTATCCTTCATTACTTACAAGTTTTGATGACTAGCCCTAATCACCAAACTATGAAGGTCAATAGTATTGTGTTTTTTGTTTGGTTAATAATATACATCAACACTTTGTCAAATCTGTGTTATTTATTGCTTACTTTTAACTAGCCTTCAAAATCAATCCAAGGAAATTATATGAATGAATCATATTTTTCAATTGAATTGCATATTGGAGAAATTTTTGTTACAACCAAATTGAATAATGATGGTGATGAATGTTATAGGTTACAAAAATGAAAACTATACTAAACACACAAAGATTCCCAAAATAATTTTTAAACTAAAATAATCTAAACAAGAGAAGCATAATTCAAATGGGCAACCAACTTGGAAATTAAATGATTAAAACATGCGCATTTCATCTTTGAAATGAATCAATAACTACAAAACAAACAAAAAATGTTCAATCACATCAACTTTGGTTCAAGTTAAGTTCATTATTTCTTAATGATTTTTTTCTAATGGATTAATGAATCAATGATAAATGAACATAGTGTTTAAGAAATAAAATTGCTAGAAATACACACTTCAAAAAATTTCAACTACTTAAACAATTTATGAATAACCATTGTACAATAATTTGACATTGATGCTACATGCACTTATTATGCAACACAATTTTATCTTTGGTTTTGGTGGAGTTACTAACTAATTATGTCCCAAATGTTTTGAACTTAAAACTTCTATTGACCTACATAGAATAGAATGTTTGATTTAAGTTCAAAAGCTAAATGATTACAAATATCCAAACGAAAATATCCCAACAAATGCAAGGGACTAATGACCTTCAAAACTTAACCTCATGGATGAACTATTATATTGATTTATCAAGTCATAAAGTTATTGTCAATTGATCATCTTCACAAACAATCACAATTGCTTTTGATATTGCAATCACTAAAATGAACTCTCCAACATGGTTGGTGGTTGTCATGTATGTTGAATTGTGGGTTCACCTCTTGTGTTTACTCCAAATGCATATTCATCCATTCCTATTTGGAAAAGATGAAATGCAAATAATGTTGGTTAGTAAATCATGGTAAGAAAAACAAAACGTAAATAGGTACCACCATTCTTTGATCATAGTGTACTTTTGAGGTCCACAACATGACAATGTTGAATCATTTTATCATTCTTCGAGTACCATACCATCCACAAGACCACCTAAATTTCCACCTTAACTCATTGGCAAACAAATTTCAACATCAATTTGTTAGTAGATGAAAGGTCTCCTAACAAATGGTTCAATGAATTGGGCACCTAGCCATAGATCTTAAATCAACCTTCTCATGAATGAAGGTTGAGCCTTGATTTATTGAGCCATCCCTTTATGCAAGGACTTTGTTTTCATTTGGGTCTACACGACCTTAATATTGTAACTAACTTGGACCTTAAGGTGAGAAATAGACAATTTTCAAACATGTCTGTGTAAAATACCTAATAACATAATGACCTAGCCAAAACTAATGCATAGTTTTGGCCAAAACATGATTGGGACTATTTCTTTGTTTATTACCCATGAGACTCTAAAGAAAAGTTACAAAACAAACTTTGAAGGTAACATGACAATGAATGTGGTCATAACTAGTGTTGGTCTGGTATTAGAAAAGTGCCAAGTATAAACCCAAATATGCATTAAGGTATAGAAGAACCTACCAGCAAGTCAAATTACAATAAAAAGGTTGAAAACCTAGTTGTCAATTCTTGGTGAAATCGATGTGTTAGGGTTAATTAAACATGTGGGTTTAGGGCTTTACAAACCTATGTGATACCAAGGCCCAACCATTTGCATGGAACTCCAATAACAAGAAATTAATATCAATTAGGTTAAAGATACATGTTTATGAGTGCATCCTTTGGGGATGTTGGCATAGATTTGATGCATCTAGGAGGGTGTGGATGCGTTCAAATGAGCCAAAATTGATGTCAAAATGTCAACTTTTCTGCAATTCTTGTTACATTTGTCTATGTGGTTCCATGTTAATGGCATATGAATCATGGAAAGTTGTGTTTATTGAATAATATGAATATTGAAAAATCTAAAATGAATAAAAAAAAATTCCAATATCAAAGTTTGGTTTGAATAAAAAATTAACAGCTTCATTCAATGACACTATTTTCATAAAGGCCCCTTAATTTTCATAATACAATTTATTTCATCCTCAATTTTTTTTTAATAATAGGGTACTATTAGACACATCTAAAAAACACTCAATTTTTCAATTTTTTTTTAATTTTGTGTTTATCAAAAATTAAGGTTTAAAAAAAATTCATGAGTCCTTTTTGACATGTAAATGTGATGCAATGTGAATTTTGTTTCAAAAAAACTTTGAAATTATAACATAAAAAATTGAACTTGAAAATGTTAACATGTTTTGGTATGGTTTGAAATTATGACAAATTTTCAAAACAAAACACAAAATCTAGAAAAATTCGTGCACTTTCAAAAATTCATATGTCTCCAAATTTGATTGTAAAAAAAATATGACATATTGGGGCAACAATAAATACAATATATAAAAAGTTTCAAAACATTTCATTTGAAAATTCTTTTTGAGGAAAACATGTTTTTTTGGGAAAAAAGACTTCAAAAAGGACAATAGTCCTAAATGCAAAGTAAACACATTGGCTCATTATATGTTGTTTGGACCTAGTAACCATTCTTCATGAACTTTCATTTGCTATCACAAAGAAGAGCTATATATTAAGAGGTGAGATTTTTTAACTAACTTTGCATTTCCTTCTGTTAATTATTTTCACACTTACTGTAACATGTTTATTGTTCATCGTGTTTCTTAGTGTTTTCTATGTTCTTCACATTTATGGTTTGTTGATACATCTTTGGAGATGGATGCCTTCAAGTTGTTGGACTCTTATGCAGATGAACTCACCATTGTAATGCCTCATAATTTGGTTAGGAATGAGCTTGAAAGTTCTATATTGTTAGAGGAAGTGTTGCAAGTTCAAGATATAGTTTATAAAAGTGACAAGCTAAAGAAAAAGCACTCTAGAAGCAACAATTGACATGGTTCACCACCAACCAAAAATTTTGGGTTTTGTGGCATCGTGTAGCAAAGTCATGGCCTTTTTTTGTGTTGAACGATAACAATGTTAAGGTCGATGTACAAGGAGTGCAACTCATGAAGTGTGTGATGTGTCACTCTTCTAAAAACTCAAATGCAAGTTCTTAGAGTTCAACCAAGTCTCAAAAAGGTTTCATAACTTACAATCCTAAGCATGGCCTAGATTTGGTGAAATACACAGTGCACAAAATTAGTCTAGAGGGCAAAGATAGTATTAAGAGACAAAAATGTAAGAATAAGACATTTGTCACACCTATAGCCATCACTAATTTTCTTGGAGGTATGAGGCCTTACAAAAAATCTAACCTAATTCAAATGGGGTTCATTGAGGATTTTTTTTTAATGATTGTTAGGGGCTACATGCCATTGTCTATTGTGGAAAGCCCCTGGTTGAGGCAAATGGGGTTGCTTCTTTGTGGTCAAGTCCAATTTCCTTTTTGTAAACAACTTGTTCATGAGCACCTTCTTGTTCTACTACAAAAAACCATGGAAGTTTATGTGTTTCTTGCCATTGGCTAATGTGCAACTATGACAACAACATTTGACTATGGATGTCAAGGTTAGGGTATGACACATTAACCTTGGTAAATAATTTCATTAACCAGAGCTAGGTTCCTTGGCACATAATTGTTGGGCTTTTTGAAACACCCAATACTTCTAGTGGAACTCTTGCAAAGTAAATGAAGGTTTTATTAGTTGAATTCAACTTGACAAGTAAGGTCATCGCATATGTCAAGGATGAAGGAGCCAATCTAAATTCCTTCACAACTACACTCACTTCTATTATGTCATGTGAACCTCTACAATTGCTTTAGCCGTTTGTTGGCTTTTGTTTTGGTCATGTTATGTCAAAGGCATGTCAATATGCCATGAATGAAGCTAAGGTGGGTGCGGGCATGAAAGAAGTCAACTTGAAAGATGCATAAGATGTTCTCCAAAAAACAATTACTTCGACTAAGAAGTCTGGGAAAGGTAAACAGAATGGGAAAGGCTTGTCATGAGGTTGGCTTGCGGCATAGAAAACTCAACACCCCCGTGAAGACTTGTTTTGCTTCCAAGGTGATTTTATTCCAAAAGACCTTGGAATATGCAAATGCTATTAACATATGCTACATTCAGAGAGTTCATCTTTGCAAGCTAGGGTTCCCAACAAGCTCACATGGGCAATTGTTCGAATAGTAATTGAAACCTTAAACCTAGTTGTTTGTCAATGTTTGTTGAATCAAGGTAAAGGGTACTAGTTACTATCAGATGTGTTGTTTGTTATTTTTGCAATCATGGGGACAATGAGGATGGAATATGACCATTGAACTATTGTTGTTCCTCCACTTTAGTGAAGTAAATTTGAATAAAAGATTGAAATTTTGTATGGTAGAATGGTTGTAAAAGTCATTAATGTGTTGCGTCCTTTTTTAAGTTTTGCAAAGTCCTTCACATAGGAAAAAGCCCACAACATTGTTGTTTTGATGTTGGATCCACATTTCAAAGGCATAGATTGCATCATGGATTACATTGGCAAGGATCAAGCTATCATATTAGTGCAACAATATGATGAGTTAATTGTGATGCCTTTGTTGAAAGACGTGATGAGATTTTTGAATCCAAATCAAACTACAAGTTCGATTCTTCCATCCCCCGAGTTGTCTCCAACTTCAACTTGGTTGTTTGGGTTAAAATTCAACACAAGAGGCAACTAAAGGCCTTCCCAAAGCTGAGCTATCTTTGTTTTGTAGGTTCAATGTGGAGAATGTTGATGGCCTTGATCCTTTGATCTAGTGGTTTGTTAATGAATCCAAGTTCTCAAATGTTGGTTTTTTGGCACGACAAATTTTAGGCATCCTAAGTTCACAGATTGGGACTTAACAAACCCTCTCCATTGTAGGTGTGCTCACTAGTTTGCAACAATGTCATTTTAGGGTTGAAAATCTTGACAAACTTATCATGATTTACAAAATTTGGCTTGTTGATTAACAAGTCGATTACAAGCTAGTCGTTGGAGATAGATCGGGAGAGTTTTTTGTGGCAAAGGACACGTTACTAGAAGAAAATGAGAAGCTACTTGAGAACGCAAGCTATTTTAAAAAGACAAAATCATGTGTTTGAAGATGTTAGATGGGTGCTTATGCATTTTATGCTCATATACATTACTGACTACAACTTTTTGAATATATTGTTGCACAAGTTTAACATGCGCATGATGTTGCTTGACTCTTGAATCATTGAATGCTTGTTTTCCTAGTTGTTTGTGACTCTTCCTCTAGTTGGAAACATACACATTAACAATGAAAAATCCTAAATCTAACACCAATACCTGAGTTGTTATTTCACCAAGTTCAACACTCACATACCTGATTGATACTGATGCTGCCAATTTTCAACCAGCAAGCTATTGATACCACACTGGTACCAAAAAATTGATTTGAAAAAAAAAAATCAAAACCCTACCCAAATTTTTAAATATAAAAAATTGATACCAAGAACCCCCTGGTATCTGCAAAACCTGATACCAGAACAACACCAGTCATAACCTTATGAGTGTCGCTCACAATGTGTCAGAGAGTTCATCACCTTCCTCATGAATAGCAGTGCAGAGTTGCCATGCAAGCTTATCCCAGAACAGAACTAACTAGCCTTTGTCAAGCAAAGGGTAATTGGCTCATAAGAAGGACAAAGATGCATAATCTCTTCAGCAACTAGACTGTCACCCTGGAACATGGGTATCCCCATTTTATGTAGTCTTTCAATTTGTGACAAAAAGCATAGTAGCCCCATGGAGCTGCAAAACCCAACACAAAGTTTCCATCCATAGGATAGGAATATATTGCAACCATTTTGAGTATTCACAATCATTTTGTTGTGACATCGATACTTTATCAAAAATTACTATGAAGCAGTTTACAATCAACAATCTGAACAAGTTAAAACCGCTCTCACTTGAAGGATAATTTGTTCCTTTTGAACACTTCCATCATATGGACGAGTTACTACTTCCCAAGCAGTCCATTACTATGTCCTCTACAAAAGGGACCATTTCAACAGAATGGGAGAGTTTGGCTGGGGATCTTGTAGCAAACACAGTAGTCACTTTGAAATGAAAACCATGGGTTTAACTCTCTTGCATAGAGAGTTGGTCAAGATCAACACAAGATTGACCTTCATCACTGAGTGAAAAACTCCATCAAACCTGAGAGGAGTGTGAAACACACTCACTTTCTATAGAGGATGAGTCAAGGTTTCTGTGGTCAGCATTGTCTGCAGAAATCTGTGGATTGTGGCTAGCTCATTACACAAACATCCTTGGCAAGCAGAGCTGTGCAGCAGAAAACAGTACCATAGGTATGGAAGTTCACTCTCACATTACATGTCTATTCAGTTGCCCAAAATACTCGAATGTGTCAAGCTGATGCATAAGTACAGATTCTGAAGTACCTTACATACTTTTGGTCAATTGGGTTGATGGGCTGCTACAGATTATTCATGACAATGTCATTGTTAGTGTCCTCTTTTTGGTGCCTTGTGAAAATCCTCCCATTCTACTTTGCATTTCTTGCCTTCTGATCCTCAAGGATCTGTAACTTTCGCTGGGCTTCCAAGAATGCATCTTCATTGCCTTGCTCCTTCAGTTCACTAACAATGTGTCTTGCACATGCAATTGCCTCCTCATACCTGTTTCAAAGCATTTCATCATCACCAATATAGATTATCAACACAGCTTTTGATCTCTGAGTAAAATGACCCAAAGTAGCACACCAAAGGAGAGATGGAATGGGCATACCTCCCCAGTTTGGAATACACATTGACAAGGCTTTCATAGCTGCCAAGGGTGTCAGAGTGACTTGGGCCATATGCCTTACTCAGTATTTCCTTTGCTTCCTCAAGGATTTTCAATGCCTTCACTGGATGACCAAGCTCCAAATGAGCTACACCTAGATGGTTGAGCACCAACCCAAGAGAGAAGTGATTGTCTCCAAAGCTCTGCCTCAGTTTTTCAACAGCATCTTCCAAGTGAGGGAGGGCTGCTTCTAGTTGGCCATTGTTGATTAGAAGCAGACCAACTTGAGCTTGAGTACCTGCAGCTGCATTTTTCTGCTCAGGAATTTCTGCAAAGACAGTGAGTGCCCGCTTCAGGAGACCTATGGCTTCCTCAGGCTGGTTCATTTGTTCATATATTGCAGAAAGCTCTGTGAAAGCTTCTGCAACAGCAAGTGCATGAGGGTCTTTTGCTGCCAACCCCTTGCTTCTGTTGTTCACGATGTCCATGGCCATGCTGCAATCGCAAGAATCACAACTTTTAAGTCTGCAAATCTTCAATTGAAAGTGCAATTGTAAGAAATTTTTGTTGGACCTGAACCATCTCAAATGATGCGAAATACTTTCTCACCTGCAGTAAGATCTCGCTTGCTCCATTTTACCTAGTCCTGCATAAGCCTTTGCAAGGTTGACTGTAGCCAGTGACCGCATTGGACTGTCTTCAGCCATCTGAGACAAAGCACTCTGGAGGGATGCAATTGCATCATCGAATTTGCCAAGTGTGATCTGGGTATCTGCTGTTGAGATCTCCACAAAAACAGTCTCAGATCCAATATTCCTCTCTTTGAGAATCTTCCTCACCAACAACTGTTCCTCAAGGGCTTTCTCATGATCTTCTAGTCCACTGTAAATGACAGAGAGAAGACGCCTATCGATAGCTTCCTCTATTGAACCTTCACCATGGATCTTGAGGTGACTCTCCAGAGCCTTTTTCGCCAAAGTCTTTGCATCATCAAAACGCATTACCTGGGTGAAGGCTTCACCCACCTGTGAATGCAAACAAGTGAAGATCCTTAGATAAAATGAATTCGATTCAGCAGAGGAGCTACCAATGATAAACAGATTCTGGAGACTCTATTATTCCACAAATTTTTCAGACTGCACAATGTCAGGTGTACACCGAGGAATCGTGTATCTTACAATGTACATCCTGTTCTGACCCATTCAGATACTTCTTGTCCAAGATTTGTACACTGTATTCATTATCAGGTTCTTACCTGCCGATAGCTGGAGGCCAAGTGAGGATGACCAGGCTCCAAGAAAGTCTCTTGCACAGAAAGTCCTTTGGAATAGTGATGCAGCGACTCATCATGCTTTCCCAAAGCAGCAAAGGTGTCACCCAGCAAGAAGTGAACTGCAAATATTACAGGACCATACTCTGGACCCTCATGTTTCTGAATGATACGGAGTGCATGCTTCAGGTTGGCCAAACTAACATCATGATGACCCAATTTATTGTGCGCTGAAGCAATTAGGTGGTAGCACATTGCTGTCTCCAGAGGATCACTTATAGAACTCGTTTTTAAAACCTGCAGGGCCTGCTGTCCATATCTAAGAACTTTATCCGGACTTTCCCCACTAGAGTCATACTCTTGACCAAGTCTTAAAGCAACACTGGCTATTCGAGGGTCTTGTGGGTGAGCATCAGCTTGCAAGTGCCGCAACATCTCTTCGAGCTTCATGACACTCATTGACTCCCCTGCATTGTTCAAACATGTTGTTTATACATGTTGCAAGTATGACAATTGGGCCTCATTCAACACATAACATCTCTGCCTCATAGAGACAAATAAGCAATGAAGTGGGTCCATTGAAGTTAAGTTCATCAGATGCCACTTTCAAGCAAGGATTCACATTTGCCAGGTTGCACTAAAGCATGCCAGACACATGTGACCTTTAGCTTGTGGCAATCAGAATGCAAATGATCAGAAGAGAGATTTCACAAGGCTTTCAGAATGTGATCACCTTTAGTTTGCTGGGCTTCTTGAATCCGCTTGTTGAGTTCTTCCCACAGTGCTCCATCAAGAGCTTTCTCTTTTTCTGTCTCTTCATCATCTGCTATCAATTCATCTGCACATACCAGTCACTCATTCCAATCCATATTCCAAAATGTCCCAATCAATTCTGACACTGACATGTCCAGAAATGAGGCTCATTCTGGCAAGGATTTTGATGATAGCAAATCAACTGTTTCCAGAGCTAAAATCGGAAAGAATATCACACAAACCACCGAAAGCACACAGTAGCCTTCTTACCTTGAGCTTCAATTGCCACACTGTCATGATCAAGCGACTGATCCTTTTGTGAAGTTTGGGTCACATCTACAGTTGGTTCCTTTCCTCCACCACTTTCCAAGTGTTGCAGAGGTTGTTCCAGCGAGGATGTTCTGCTGGGTGCAGCTTCAGGCTCACCAAGTGTCTGGGCACTGTAATGTCTCTGCCACAATTCATTTCCAATTCTCAATGAACCCCAAATGCAGCAGCTGCTTGTATGGCGTGTGAGCCCCCAGTTTCTAGTTCCACATGGATCAACATGTCCATTGCAACCATAGGCAGTAATTTTTTTTCTGACACCAAAAGCCATTCTTGTACTCAAAGTGATTTTTTGCTGACTTTCATCCCTGGTGGAAAACATCACAGACCATGATGATGCCATTTGATTTCCAACAATTGTTTCTGCAAGCTTTTCTTCATAAACAACAATCTTGCCATGACCAAAACATGAACAAGTGGAAAGAGCATCGAGATCGTGCTTAGTTTGTCCATAAATTCCTCCTGAACAAAATGCTCGATTCAATGACAATACTGTGTCATCACATATGCCTGATAAACCAACACAATCCAATTCTCAGAACCTTCAAGCAGACCAGATGATCAGAAATGTTGTGAAACCTCTCTGTCTGTGAAATGACAAACTTGATCAGATCTCTGGATCCTACTTGATCAGACCTCCACATTCCATCACCCAGTGCTAGTACTACAAAAGTTAGAAAAAACAGAGCTGCCACTATATTATCACCTATTGTAAGAGATTCATTTCCACCATAGACGATTGGAAAAACTTCAGAACCCTAGAACACACTGGGTGCAGGTTTTCCATTCATGAAAATCTGTAAGTGGGGCTTTTGAGGACAGGCACTTGAGATTGGAAAAATTACAAGATACGCAATTGCAGCTCTCATCTTATATACTGAAGTCAGTCCATCTCCAAAGCCAACTGCATGCATGATTTGATTGCCTTTTGAGACCCACAAACATTTTATCTCCTGTGACTTCTCAGAAGCGTTTTTCCAATGTAGATCAGGAAAATAAAATAGAATAACCAAGGAGAAAAAGATCACATTTGATTGCAGAGGGAGATCAGAGTTATGTGTAGTGCCTCTGCTCGTTAGCAGATTTTCTCGCTTGCACACAAAATATGAGTGGGAGGACAGTGAAAGTAATTTACCGAGAGAGATCCATCTACAGCCGCTGATGAGAAGAGAAGAAGCCCTTCTCCCAGGGCCCGACATTATTGCTCCAACACTTTATCAGATGCTGCTGCTGCTGGCCTGCAAACAAATGCAACACCCACAAAAAAACAATACAAGACGACGAATAATCCCCTCGCCCTAGAGCTTGTGACTGCTTCTCGCATCTGCAAGTGATACAAAAATCAAATGTAACCTGAGAGCAAGACCATCCGCAATAGCAAACACCATAGAAAAACCTCTGTGTGTGTGTGTGCTCTCACAAGAGAAGAAGAACGAAGACCTTCTCAGGCATAAACCTCACTAAAACCCTAAACCCTAACCCTAACTGTTCTCGTAGGACCAATTTTCGTCTCTCTCCCCTTTCTGTCCAGCAAGAATTCGAACGAGATTCTGGAGAATTTGGCGGTTAGTTTATCTGATCTCTGGATCATGAAACAGGCTGCACAACCAGAAAACTGTAACTGGATTCTTTGGATCACAAACAGTCCCAGTAACGCTGAAACAGTAGTAGTAAAACCAGAAAAACTGTTCCGCCAACTACCCATATATCCTTTCTGACAATCTGATCCTTCAAGGAGTTCTTCATCTTGTCTGTGAGTTGAGGGACCACCCAAGTTGGTCTTTGGTCTCTAGACATTTTTATGCTCAAATTTAGGAAGCAATCAATGTGGTTTTCATTCGTGAGTCGAGGAATCAGGTTTTTTGCCATCTTCGAGAAATGCAGGTCACCAGACGAGGCTGTTCTAAGTATGTTTTTGTGCTCCTCGTGTTCCTGACCGTCACCATGATGGCTGCTGGTAACCTTTGAATGCCTGCCAGAAAAAGACCCACTACATTGTTGAAACCAGACTTGTTACAAGCATTTTGTGTTCCTGTGAGAGTTTGCAGAAAATCGAAGGCTGCGATGATGATGAGGACATGGGTACATGCAGGAGCTTTACAATTGATTTTTCTGTTCAAGTGCCTTGAATACACCACTGGTATGTATATTTCTGCTTACAATGGTTGCAAAACATCAGAGATTGTCAAAGAAAGATGCAGTCTGAAAAGTCAAGAACTCCAGACTTTGTGTCAAGCCTGATATCCACTCATATCCTCAGTTTCTTACAAGGATTGTGACAGCAAGTGTAATCTTTCCTTCTACATCCGTGTGCACTGGTGTGTGTCAGCATACAGTTTCTGGAACAATGACCAAGATGGCAGCATACTCCGAATTGGACTGGTATGTTTGATCTAGCATTGCACAACACCACCAATCACAGATGTACCTCAAATCAATGATCAAACTGTAGTCTTGGTTTGAAGTTTTGTAGAGAATTGTGACTAGATGCATCAAGAGCATATATTTTTATACAGGAATTAAATCCTAGATATAAGTTTATCGTGGTTGCAGGTCAAACAAGAAGTGATCAGTTGGGCACCAAGGATTATGCTCTTGCACAACTTCCTTAGTGCACAGGTGTGCCCATACCTGTCCCAATTGCTTTGCAAGTATTTTCTCTGTGCATTTTTAATTGGATTGCATCTCAGTTACCTTTGTTGTTGGGTGTCTTGTCCATCCTTTGTTTCTACTGCATTATCAATCCAGGTCTGTCGCTTCCTTTGCAAGTCTTCTCTTTACTTCTATACCTCGCTGGGCAAGGGACATTAATGTTGGAAATTATTGGACCCTGATTGTAGAGGACCGCCAGTCTCCAATGTTTCTATATGTACAAGCATATCAAACCCTAACTTGTGTGATCTTTGTTTTAGGTTGAATCACTTCTATTTGGATCTTCACTGAATGCACCACATGCTGGTGGCCCAGGATCCCAAGAACTGCTTAGGCAATAGACTCAGTTTCAAGATGTCTAGTGAAACATGAATTGGCAAACTGCAGGAGTGCAATCATCTAATAAGTGTTGCGAGATCCAATCTTGTCAAATCAGAAGTGGTGGATGCTCAGACAGGCATGGTATGTTTTCTGTTTCCCTTTCAATAATAGATCACAATAGCACATTCCTTGGGTCATGGAATAGATAATAACACTTCAGAATTTTTGTGGATCAATTTCTTGATCACATATTCAAGCAGAAAAATTGGGCCTTGGCTTGGATTCAAACTGACTTCAAGTCTATGTTGATGGTGGGATGTCATGTGTAGAGCACAGAAAGCAAGGTACGCACTAGCACAGGCATGTCCATTGACCAGAGCAATGGAGAGCATCCACTCATCCAAGTTTGCAACTCTTACTACCAATCTAAGCTTGTCAAAAGCTGCATGTTAGAATCTTCTTAACAACCACAACACACTGTTATCTCAGGATGTTCTAAACAGGAGCCTTATTCTCTCACCAGTGGCATGCTCTTGTAAGGGGCCACAAACCATCTTTGTTGCAGGCTGTAGAGAAACGTATAGCCATGTACTCAATGATCCCGATGGAAAATGGAGAGCGTCTTCAAGTTTTACGGTACCCAGTGATTCCTTTAAAGAGGATGATCACTGATGCTTCACCATGAACAGCACATCTTTCAAATAGCATGTGATGGAACAGATTCTATGTGATAAAACAAGATGTCTGGAGATGCTAACAACTATAGCTTTCCTGATGGGATAGGTATGAACCAGACCAGTATTACAAACCACATCATGACTATTTCACAGATGAGGTAGACTGCCTTGGACCATAGCCTCTACCAAGTTCTGTCTGAAACTGAGGGATAAATAGGGCTCGACTGTCTGCTGTGATACTTTCAATTGTGGTTTAGACTCTATTTGGTGTTGAGAATCATACCAATTTTCTTGTCTGTCCTAGAGTTATTATCTCAGATTGCTTAGAGAAACTAATTCATGTCCAGAGTCCAGACACAGCATCATCTCAGTCTAGTGCATTTTTAAGTACAAAGCCCTCAGTGAGCCAGCATGACAAATCTCCCCAGGGAAGGAATATACAAATTCCTAATACCCAAGGAGATTGGCAGCCAGTATTGAACTTTCTTATTGCACAAGGTTTGGTATATTAGTGCTGACTTTCTTTGCTTGCAATTTGAAGATCTGTGATGGCTACACTACAGTTGCATACCTTTTAGGAAGGGAAGTTGATCACACTTCTTGTACAAGAGGAAAGGAGGGTCACAGTAATGACTTCATTTGGACAGTTGGAGGGAATGGTCCATTCATCAAGATGCATCTTGTTTGAGGTTTATGGTCAGAAAACACAACCCAACAATGAACATTGTGTGCGGTCCAGTTCAACTTAAAAAGTGGAGGCCAACGAGTGGCTACAATGCTCATGTATCTGAGCGACAGGGTTGAGGGTGGTGAAACCTACTTCCCATGGGTGGGTTCACTCTCTCCCCCTTGCAAATTTTTGGCACATATCAAAGAGTGGCAAGGGAAGGCATTCTGAGTCACCTTCAAGTGATGGTGAGAATGTACTTCTTTCCATGGTTTTTGATGCTTGCTGATTCTGCTTGGAAGTTTTTCAAAGACATAACATGTTGGTATTGCAGTCTGGACCAGGTGAGTGTAGCTGTGGTGGTGTAATGAGGAAGGGTCAATGTGTAAAGCCCAAGCAGGGTGATGCCCTCCTTTTTTGGAACACTGTATGTCTTTCTATCCTCCCTGTCTCTCTTGCTAGAAGTAGGAGCTGCTTAGTTTGCGCAAATTACTTGAGCAATACTTGGAAGTCCATCAAGCAAACTTAATTTTCAAAACAAGAAATTGAGTCACTGAACGGCTCTTTAAGATTCTAGCTTGGGGAATGCATGAGAGATTCACACAAAATGGTATGCCTATTATCAACATCAGACTGGACGTTTGACTTACAGCAAGATGTAGCAGCAGACCAATGCAGAGACAAGAAAGTCTCAAGATGAACCAGAATTCTAATAATCATTTTTTACAGTTTATCTGGAGTCCATCAGATCCTCTTGTGGGATTGTCAGGGATTCCATTAAGAGTGCTGATCCTGGTTTTCAAAGTGCCTTCTAAGATTGCATTGAAGAGGAATTCAACTTTTGATATGAAGTATTGCATTCTCTACAATGGTACTATGTAGTTCTTGACATGAGCAATTCATTAGGTGAATTTCCTCAAGATGCAATCCAGCAGGGCCCTAAAAGGCTTTCAAGGGGTAATCGGGATTTTGTCAAAAGCTTGTTTTTGAAAGATGCTAAAGACCAAAATCTGTTGATTGGGCTGGATATTCTGTAGAGGTCAGATGGTTCAACAGATCACAACACCTTGCATGGAGGGTGCAAAGTGCTTGCAGGAGAGAAGTGGTTGGCAACCAAATGGATGCGGCAAGGTGTATTCAACGATTGAGGCCAATCATTTGATAGATGACAAAGCCCAACTGAGCTTGACTGAAGGTAATGGCAATCAGCTGTGACCATTCCAAAGCTATTGAAGCAAGGAACCCATACAAACTAAGTAGCACATAAGCAACTAATACAAAAGAATTTTTTGCATTGAAGTTTTTCATTTGTGAATCTAATATTGTAATAATGTGAAGCATTTTTTTATCATACCAACAATTTGATTCATAAAACAAGAGGTCATTATGATTGTGTAATAAGTACATTGTTTTATTTAACTAACTGGAAGTCATACGATACATACACAAAAAATTGTGAATGAATGTTTCACATAAACCTGATACATTCTTTTGAAAAGCAATTCATAAAATCTGGAATTTTTCTTTGAGATTTAAGATTGTTAATGATATCTCTTGAACATAGTGTTTATGCCATGGGTGAATGTACAAATGAAAGAGAAAATTAAAAGAAAACTGGAACTGTAAGAAAATGTTCAAAGAACATAGAGTTTGCAATGTACAAATGGAAGAAAGAAACTAATATGGATTCAAGTTAGCCAAAGGTGTTAAAACAATGAAGTTGTTGAGTGAAACAAAGTAATCTTGTGATTTTCATGCAGCTTTTTCTTCAATCCCCAGTTATTTTATATCATGAGTGATTGTGTAATATAAAAATGAAATTTGAAATGAGATTTGAATTGGAAGAATGTGCTCAAAGAATGAAGGTTTTTTTTTATCGTGTGAGGCTTGTGTGTGCCAATAGAAATGGAAATTCTGGAAATCGTATTCAGAGAGTTGAGTTGAAAGACAACACTCTCAAAATAAAGTTGTTTTGAAATGAAATTGAGTGATCATACAATTTTCTTTCAATCAAGAATCAAGATGCATTCAAAAACTCAAAATAAAACTCCCCTAGCGACATTGATGTATTGCAAATGCCACCAACTATTTAAAGAACATGTGGAAAGGCAACTAAATGGAAGATGAAATCATGATGAAGAATATTTCATGTTGAAGGAAATTAAAACGCTAATCCCTGACATATGTGCATAAATGAAAAAATGTGTTTTGTTTTTTTGCTTGCAATGACAATTGAAAGCTTTTTTTGTGTTGAAGTTTTGTAACTTGGTGACAAAAATACGAAAGCAAGAATATTTTATCACATATTCTTTCTTATTTTGAAAAAGTTGCTAAAATTTTGAGATTTTTCTTTGGGTTGAAAAAATGTCCTCACACTTGGATTTTTTTTTAGTTTGGGGGCATTTTGAGGACACTTATATATTATTTGGATAATTTTCATTTTGCAAAGTTCATGATTCAAAAGAAATATTAAGTTATGAACAAGGAAATTGAGCTTTGCAAATGAATCCCACATCTTCCAGTTGGCTAATGGTGATTTATTTGTGTAATCTAACAAATGAAGGAAACTTTTAAGACCTCCAATTTTTCAATAAAGTTTTTTTTTTTAAATGTTAAATATTGTTCTTTCAATACATGTGCACCAATTCCCTCGTTATCAACTTCCCGCTCCATTGGAAGTGCTTGTAACATTTGACTATTCAAAAAATACATGAAAAAATAGCTCATAAAAAAGGGTTATTTTGGGATTATGTTATGTGAAATATTGCACCTTACAAACCAAGGGTGAGGTTTCAATTTCAAGGTTAATATTCTACCACCAAGGCATTACCTAACATAATGATCAAGGTAAGCTAACAATTCAATTGTTAATTGAAATATATTTAACTTGCAAAAGTTTGTTGGAACACTACAATTTTAAAAGGGGCTAATAAATATTAATTTTAATGATCATTTGTTCTTGAAATTTTGCACTTAGAACAAGAAAACCATGTAATTAATAATCAACAATGTTCTTCATGAAAATTTTCAATTTGTTTTAATATTATGAAATTTACATTCAATGATACACAAGTATTCAACAATACATTATGTTATGATAATCTTAATGATTATGATTCTTTTATATTTAAAATGTTCTTTCATTCAAAATATAGTTGAGTTAAATGTTCTTTTTATCAATATACAAAATTAAAGTGGATTTTTAAAATCAATGAATATGATATATTTGTGTTATAAAACAAAGGGTCCTACATTTTAAGTAACATTTACAAAATTATTAGTGTACATTTACATTAAAACATATTTATGAATTAATTTCATATTCAATATATATATTATTTTAATTTTGAAGCTTAAATCAACTATATGTGATTTTTTTAAAACTCAAAATGAATGAAATTTTACATGTTACTATTTTTGATATTATATATGTATTGAAATAATCTTGGGTGACATTGTACCATGCATTTATTTCACTTATGAATTTCACTTGGTTTTCACAAGAATGTTTAATTTATGTGATTGTAAACTCATATCAATACAAGATTTTGTCCATTCACAATATCATTTTTCAAATTTATTAGGCCATTTTATGCAATTTAAAAGTCAACTTGAACAAATTTCATAAAGATTCCATGTAACTTTAGAAAAACCTTGTCACTTGAGGTATGATATTTAACAAACCTTCAACATAACATGCCCAAAACAAGTGCCTTGGGTAGGTTGATCCTAAACCCAAAGCTTGCACAATTACAACCACTTTCAAATTTATAACATAATTATCATTGCATGAATATTGATTATTTTTCAAAATGTTACACCTCGAATATAGATTATAATCACATCATTGTGCATTTGCCCATATTTCAATAGCCTTCATTGCAATGATACCACCATACTATGGCCCATATTAAAGTGTTGATCGAAATCTTGTTTAAAAACCCATTCCCTATTTTTGGAATGTCATAAATGTTGTCCAAAAGACTTCATAAAATACTTACACACATTCTCAAACTAGATAATGAAAGTGAAGAAGCTATGGCCAATAAAGAAAACCATTAATGAATAAAGAAACATTTGGATTGAGATGCAACAAAATGCATTTATTTTGATTGAATGGTATATACTAGTTTGAAGTTAACATGAAAACAAATGGTCAATTTTCAATATATTGTAATAGTCAATATAAAAGTTCATTCATGTCTAGAATACCATAATCCTCATGTTAAATAATTTCACTCTAGGTTTTGCAAACTTGTTGATTTAATTGGGTTGATGATGAATAAAAAAGAGATTAAATAACTTTAAATTTATGTTTAGTTTCTTACACATAAAAATATTCCTTAAATCATAAGTGGCTATTTATAATACAATAAATAATCTTTTGAATTTTGCCCACTTCTTTCATAAGCAAACTTCAAAATATTTATTTATTTATTTAAAAATAAATGTTATAATGTAATGGAGAACAAATATTAATATCAAAAAAAATTGCATGGGAAATGGGGATGATCAAAATACCCTTTTTTTTGTATAAAATATATTTTGAAATGCCCATTAATTTTTAAAAAGTTTTGAAAATAAAACCTTTGGACCTTATCATTGTGCCCAAATTTTGGAATCCCAACCAAGTGTCCCAAAAGGGTGAAAGCATAGTTAAAGCAATTAGGGGCACCAAGGTAAAAGTCTTTTTCCAAGGATTGCACATGACATGAATCATTTTTGTGTTGGATTATAATTTTAAATTTCATATTTTGAATACCCCATTTAACACTACATTTTAGATATAAATACATTTTGATTACAAATTGATTTTATATCATGTACATTATGCATTCATGTCTTCTATCACATAAATATGAAAAACTTTTGTTAAAACCACATTTTAAAATCTATAATATTCAAGGTCAAAAACACTTTTGAACCAGATGTGTTCAAATGTTTTATAAAAACAATTTTCATCAATTCAAGTCCTTTTTTTTTTCTAATCATCAATATTAAAATCCTCTTCAATTTTTAAAATGAATGGTGCACACTTGGTAAAAAAAAGGACATTTGAAAAAAAAAAGACTATCCACTCTTGAGGTTTGAATGCTTTAAACATGCAACAACATTTTTTATTTGTGTCAAGCTTTGAAAATGTAAATTTTTCAATTAATGAAAAATATTCCCCAAAAAAACATAATAATCCAAACTATTATGTTTCCCTTGTGATATTTCAAATATACAAAAATGCAGTTTAAAAAAGTGTCCAATCACTTGGGTGGCTCCTATAATTGTGTTTTTACCCAAAAGAATGAAAAAACTTTATTTTATTAATGTACACATTTTTATGTTACATTATATGGAGATTATTTATAGTGGGACAATTTGATAAAACACATAACCTATTACAAAGATGATAAGTATATTAATTTGATCAAATGTCACAATTTTTTTCAATGCCACAAAAACATGTGTATATATGTGTTGTGTGTGTGTGTGTGTGTGTGTGTGTTTTATCAAAAAAAAGAAGGTTTACATGTGAAAATTTAAATCAAGGTTTGAATTATGATGTTTGTGATGATATCATGAAAATAATCGCAAAAAGGTTAAATCTTTTTTTATAAAAATCTCATATCATAAATACATCTATTTAAGGATGGATTGGTTTTCAAAATTAAGAAGGCAATATGTATGTTAACTTTGAAATGGTAATTAATCTATTGAGGATGCTGATTCATTAAAAGATTAAAAAACAATTTGGCCTCAACACATTTCAAAAATTAAATAATCAACCATTATAGATGGTGTTAATAGGAAGTTTGTGTATTTCCTTATGCATGAACATATAGATTTCAAACACATGAAGAAGTAAATAGTTATCAATATCATACAATAGTATAAAATATACAATGATAGAACACATATTGATCATAGGTGTGCAATAGAATATACATATCATATAAAAAATTTAATGATATGTAAGAAATTCATTGTTTTTTAAATTATTGTCATTAAGCCCAACCATGATGATCCATAAAGTAGAATTTTTTTATTTGATTTTTTCTTTGGGCAGCCTAGTTTTCTATATGTATATTTCTACCATTGCCATCTTAATGATGTAAACAACTTAAACATATTTTCATTCAACAAACCATCGTAAGCACTAGGGAGGAAAGTTGAAGGCATGCAATATTTTTGTCCAACTAAGGTTTCTTGGTTTTTCAATTTTGTGATGTAGTTGAGATGGTTATCATCCATATGGCAATTTTAGCCAAATTCAATAACTACATGAACAATGAACCAATACCTTAATTGGTGGTCATGTTGTGAAAATGGAAGGTCACAAAATCACTTCATTAATCCAAAGTTGTTTCCACTTCAAATGGCCACTTCCAACTCTTTTGCATCAAAGATGTTTGTAGACAAAAAGTTGATATTTCTCTTCACCTAAATGTGATGACATGTTAATTAATAAAAGGTTGTCACTTTTCATTTGTGTTGGTATTTTATAAAAAGACAAATATTAGCGTAAAGAAGTTAGTAATCACAAAATTCTTCTCCTAATTAGCTAAATTTTATTCATATTCATGATGTGCATTATGGACTAAATTTTGAGAACAAATTGAAACCAATTATCATGATTATAAAATTTTCTTATTCATTAGTTAACCATTTTGACAACAACACCTGATTTAGAATTTGACAACCTCATAACATAAATCACATAATAGTGTGACAACTAGTAATGTCAAAATCAAAGTTGAATTTAATTATTTTGCAACTTTTGGTTTATGAGATAAACATCATGAAAACATGTTTTGTTCAAAAGGGCACACTTATAGGAAAAAGGGCATGCTAACATGCATCCCTTAAATTAATTTGTAAATGGCAATTACAAGTTAATGCACCCCCAAGCTCCTTGATAGACTCAACTTCAAGTCCAAGGTGAAAACAACGGAAACATGAGAAATTGGGGTACATTCCCTAACTCGTAGCATTTTGAGGGTAGAGGGGTGTGCTAGAACTCTGGGATGGGGACTAGGATGAGTGACAAGTAGGTCAATTATTCATACAGACTTACACAAACCAAACAACAAGTTGGTTAATGCATAATTGGAACATTTTTAATCCACAGACGAACCACAGGCAAACACAAATTCACAAGACTCACCACAACCTAGACTTGGGGGAAGCCACCACCTTCCCCATTATAGTATTCTTTATGCTTGGCAATGGGGCCAACATCCAAATGTCATTTTGTCGTAAGACTCCCAAGTTGGGAGTCCTAAAATTCCCAAAATTGGGATTCCCGTGACTTTGGAGGCCCATAACTTTGTGTGCAAACCTCCAATTGAAGTGAGGTTTAAAGTTAAGTTTTAGCCCTGATTGAAAACTTTCCAATGGTATGTGACACGCTACCTGCACGTAAGGAAATCAAGGCGATTCCTGACTTTTTATGGTTGGAAGTCAATTTTTGGCCAAACTTATGTTTTAAGTACCCAAATGGATCATGCGAACTGATTTTAAACATGTATGTTTCAAGAGCTTTCTAATGATATAAGGAACTTTTCAATCAAATGAATTTTGATTTTTGTAATTACCTTCTAAAAATTCGAAAGTCTAATCGGGACTCCAACTCCCAAAGTGGGAGCCCATTTGGGAGTGTGTGAGTTCATTCCTTCACACTCTTCTACACTCCCAGGAGCATGAAATGGGACTACCGAATTTCACTTTTGGCCAGCACCTTTATAAGCCTTTACCTTGGTCACAAACCCAATGCTAGGGTTACGACACAAGCCTTTTTATCATTTAAATTAATGAATAACTTAATGATTCATCAATTGTCAACCACAAGATCTCAAAAGAGACAAAATACCTAATTCTTCCACTATTTAATAAATTAAGAAATTTTCCTCACTTTTTGATGTAATATTTTTAAAAAATGAAAATGGATTTTAGTATTGTGCAAATATTTTTCTTTCCATTAAGGATTATGAGCCATAAATTATTTTTGAAGATTATTAATGAATTTTTATCATGGTAGTTTATAGTTAAATGCCATTAAAAGGTAGGGATGATATTTTGTGGGCCTATGAGCATGAATATGAATGCAAGAAAAAATTCCTAATATATTCCATCCATGCCAATATGTATATTTTCTTCAACACACATGAAAATATTTTTCCATGTCATCAACAAATCCATGTGGCATTCTATGGCTCCAAATTGCAACAATTTAAATGGTTCCAATGTGTATAATCTCCCATTCCATATCTTGGATTAGATATTAAACATGATTTAGATCGTTGTCATGATTTTTTCATTATTTTGACTACATAATAAAAGACCTCTTCTATCATCTTAAAATCATGTGAGGATTGGCAAATGTATTGACGATCTCATATTCTCCTTCCATAAATAACTATTATGATCATAGTTTTAAGAAGGAATGACAATAAATGGCATTTGAGATGAGGGTCCAAGGTCCAAAGTGTAATGGAATATAAAAGTCTTATTGGCTTGAGGCCATAAATTGGACACATGGCATGTAGACGAGAATCTTAAACAAAAAATGGGATCAACCAAGGTCAAACCTATAATGGCAATCAACCAATTTAAACCCAAAAAAAAAACATGAAAAAAAGCTCATGATATGGATAACCAATATCCAAACTAAAGCACAAGGCAATGTGGAGTTAATTGTTTCAAATGAGGGGAAAAGATTTAATCATCTTATGTTTCTCATGTGATTGCAAATGAAGACCTAACACTGACAACATTTGATGGTAAAATTCATATTAAACATAGACAATTGCTTGATTACTCATAGGATTTGAAATAGGATTTGCAAACAGATTTTGTGGTTGTTTAGGCATTTGTAGTTATTTTGGCCTTAAGAGCTATTATATCATTTGTAAATGTTTTAAGGTCATTAGTTCCATACAAATGGTCCAATGCAATTCAACCAATTTCATGATAACAATAAATCCACAAATTGATTAAACACCTTTAAAAATGTCACCATATGTTTTACAACTATGAATTATTTCATGCATCAAATTTAATTTTTTTGTGAGCTTCAAGGGATGAATCAAAGTAACTTAACTTTGAATTCATTTGTTCATTTGCAACATGTCACGATATCCATATCCATGACACTCTTGCTGAACACTACCAAACTTGGACTTGCACATGTTTGTATAAAAAAAAGTTAAAGAATGTAAATGTAGATTTCCAAGTAGAGGTTGGATATTAGGCATCTTCTAATCACTTACAAGATTACAAGATATATGGGATGGTGATAAAAATGTTTATCCTAGAGTTTCTAAATAGCTTGCGATAGCTTCATGGAAACAATCCATGGCCAACACACCCAAGGAATTAAAATTCCAAAACGCAGTTTCACTGGGAATGTGACTACATGTTTAGATTCCAAGTGGATTGAAAAATAAGTGAATAATCTTACAATAGAAATGGCTAAAAAATTCTTTTGATGGAGAATATGATCCATATGAATCACCACTACTTGAGTATATTAAAAAGATGGATCATTTGATGCTGACCAATAATATTAATACCATTTGCAAGGTGGAAGAATTGAATTCCCAACATGCCTAAAAAACATAATGACAAATTTGGACAATGAGGAGGAAACCACGCCTCTAGGTACATTAAAGTTTGAAATGGGTTCTAATGACATGAATTAAACATTTATAGAACCTAGTTGGTTTTGTTCAATACATTCAAAATAGAGTTTCACAATTGATGTTGTTGATATGCTAACTAAGTGGAAATGAGACACCAAGAAGAGTTTTAAGTCAATATGGATAAGAGTAACAACTTTATTTAGACCCATAATTTTGAAGCATGAACTTGACAAAACTTCAAATCTTGTAGAAATGGTTTTTGTGTGATTAAAGTGTTAACCGAATGACGATGAATTTGTTTTTACTCATAATAATGGTTTCACATCCAAATGAATAAAATATAAGTGGAGAAAATCACAATGGGACAATCCCTTGCTTTTGTGGGGTACAAATATGTTATTTTTGGGCCTCTTTTTGAAAAATTGATAGAAGTGATAGCCTAAATTTTTCATTTGATCTAAACTCTAATAATACATGTAACCCATGAAGTCATTGAGTATTTTGTATGTGTGAGCTCTTGTTGATTACATTGTTCACATGTGTGTTGTTTGGATTCATCTAGAGCATGACTTTGGAGACATTCAAATTCTTTCTTTCAAGTTGTAATTTATTCTTTAAGGATCAAAAAAATGTTAGGGTGACTTTCAACAAAGAAAAAACATAAAAGAAATGATGATTGGTTGAAAACATAGTCAAAGGAGATAGGAGCACCAAGGTGCATTCATTATATAAGGAGCCATTACAACCAAGGCAATAGTGTTTTCCTAGTGTTTTGTTTTAACAAAATATTCATGTTTCTTTCACATACCATATAATTTATCTCAAATATTGATCAAAATATATCATATAATGTGTTTAAAATCTATTTAGTGAAAAACATTTTAATCCAATAATGTTTTTTAATGCAAATTCTCTTATACCCACCTTATACCATTAATATGGTTTAATTTTTCCCAATATTTAAAAAATATGACATTGAAACAACAAATGACATATAATTGATAAACAAATTTTATGTATATTATATCAAGTTTTGCATTAAATCTCATAATTTGGTAAAAATCCATGTAGTTTCTGAAACTAAATACTAGTAAATTATACAAAATAAACATAATAACACATTTGATTGTCATGAAATTGAAGCTTGCCCTTCCATACAAAACAACAAACATTTCATCTCAAAGGAAATTATTCAAATTATGCATTTTTTGGGGTCACAAGCAGCATCATGTATCATTAAAATGCATGTATGTACCATGGAATTAAAACATTTTTTTCAATTCATTCCAATACCATGCCCTAATAATCATCAATATATGGGCTTTTCATGATGTTTGAAAATAAATGGTTTAGTTTCACATATCATTAAGGACGTTTGAAATTAAAAGCACTTTGTTTACATGTTTTCTATTCTCCTTAATGACTAGTTAAACATCTTCAAATTACACAAAAATCATGGAATTATAATTCAAGAGTATACAAACATTATCCACTAGACCTCATTGTATTTCAATGTTTAAAATCTTGTCCAAATTTCAAAAATAATGGTGCACATTTAGTAGAAAACAAGGATGTTTGAAAAAAACAAGAATTATCCACTTTTGAGGTTTGTGTACTTTGAACATGCAAAAAGATTTTTGATTTGTCTCAAACTTTGAGCATGTGAACTTTGCAATTAATGGAAAATATTCCAAAAAAAATCATGATAATCCAAACTAGTATGCTTCACTTGTGATCTTTCAAACATACAAGGATGCAATTTTAAGGAGTGTCCACTTAGTTGGGTGACTCCTTTGATTGTGTTTTTACTTGATCCGTTTTTTTCCCACTTAAATGAAAAATGAATATAAATGTAAAAAAATGAAAGGAATCTTTAGGCTACATAATCATCCATAAACGTGGAAGAAGCAAAGGAAATTATGAGGTGACAATGGGTATCATGAAAAAAAAAACATGATGCACTATATTATAAAAAATTAGAACAACCATTATTCTTGTTAGTGTTTCATTTTTAAAAATGTGTTCAAAATTTTGATGTTTTGTAACATAGCCTACAAATACACTAAATTTTAGAAAAGACAATTACCACATGATTATCCTCGGCATTTTATGCCCAATTTAGATATTAAACTTATTGTGTTCCAATTATAATTTTATCTTCAATAAGTGATACATGTAAAGATATGCAAACATTTTAAACAATAGATGTGATTAACAATTCTCATACACATTTCAAAAATGGGAACAATGGGAATAGGACCCAAGCCAAGATCTCAAGATGTCATCGTATTCAACAATAATGTTTTAGTCTTGGAATGGTGAAGTTTATTTGAAGGCATCCAACATGAAGGAAGAAAAAGTTGAATGATAGATAAAAACTCAAGCATTGGGATCCCAATTCATGTCTTAGTGGAGCTAAATTTGGTTAAAGAACACAAGAGTCCCAAATGCCAAGTCACATATTGCGAAATGTTTTGTGAATGTGGAAATGTGATTCTTTTAGACCTATTCCATTGCTTTGTCATAAGTGTTTAAAGCTTGGAAATGGATCTCAAGTTTGGATCCGACATTGCCTCATAGTATAAATTGACTACAATGTCCATCATTGCAAAAAGTTCACGTTAAACCAACAAAAAAAACATCTTGTCATCGACTTTGTTTAAATGGAATAAATACTTCAAATTGTAGGTGTCATGGATGCAAACACCATGGAATTCATTCATATGGGCATATTCATAATCAATGTACCCCATTTTGGACACATGATTCAAGGACTTTGTTTTTGTTATCTTCCAAATCTCTAATCTAAATGGAATATATTTAAATAAAAAATATTGGATAATTCAAATTATGATAATTTTTGTGGTGGTGGTGATTTTTCACATGCATATGTAATTATGCATACGTGTTTTGGTAAAAAACTAGAAATGTTGAAAATGAATACGTCATAAGATTTATATACAACTTGACATGTTTTCTTGCATGAAATTTTTGTACACATTTTGTCAACACTTGGGGCCACAAATTCTAAGCCTAGTGAATATAAAAAATCGACCAAATGGCATAAAAAAAAGAATAATTTTCATTATTGCGTTTTCATAATGGATTTGGTAGATTTCAAACTTTTTCTATTGTATATTATTTAATTGAATGCATTATATGAACATTGCCAAACATATATGTATGCATTACTTATCCATGAAAAGAAATTGAAATCAATTACATTGTTTAATACATTCCTTTTTATTCTTTCAAGATGAAAATTACAGTTAAGAGAAAAATTCAAAATATTTAAAAGGATTCAAAAGGACATGTATATTATATTCAATCTATTTTTGGATTTTTTATTAGATTAACATGACATCATTCTAATTATAATCATATACCAATCCATTATAATCATGAAATATTAAATCTAATAAAAATTCAAGATAATATTTTGTAATCATTTTTTCATTAGACCGTCCTTTTGGGTACCTTGATTGTGAATATGCCCATATGAATGCTCATTCATAACTTATATTAACTTGTATTTAACTCCTAGTTTGATTTTAATTCATTTTTAACTAGTTTTTAATTAGCTTTTAATTAGATTCCAATTAACTTTTAGTTCTTTTTTAATTCATTTATAATTAACTCTTAATTAAATCTTAATTCACTTTTAATGTATTCATAGTTAAATTTTAGCTCACTTTTAATTCATTATTAGCTAATTCATAATTCACTATTAGTTCCCACATGGATGGACATGGGCCACACATGGGTGCACATGGGTCACACATGGGGAACATGGGTCACATGTAGGTTGGAAGTTCCTTGATAATTTTTTAAAAATTAAGTGTGCAATGGGTATAAATAAAGGTAGAATCCCACATTACCTTTAGCTTGTTCAACATTAGTTTTGGGTACGTATCTTTGTTATGATCTTGTTCTATTTTTGTCATGTTTTTATAATAAAATTATTTTGCATTCACATCGTGCACACATCATGTTTTTGTTTTTTGTTTTCTTATTCCATGACTTGAATTGAGAACTAGGTTTGCCTTTGTTCACATGGTTTGGAAATCTTATTGTTTAGTTTTTGTGCTAGTGATAGTAAGGGACTATCAAGGACACAAAAATCCATAAGAATAAAGGTTAAAAGAAAGGTCTAATTTAACTTTCAAACAAAGAATAAGATAAGATTATGTGATTCAAAAACAATAATACAAATATTAAGAACAAGAACACAAGATGTGCAAAACAAACATGAAAATAACACAATAAAATTATGGTGCAAGATCATGCTTAAAATTAATGTTGAACAAACTAAAGGAAATGAGAGATCCTTTTTCTATTTATACCCCTTTGGGGACCTAGTTGAAAGAAACTTTCAAAGAGGTTTCTATGTGTGCATTGAATAAAGAAGCTTCTTGAAAACTTTTTAACTAAAAGTCCATTATGAATTGATTAAAAATTAACTGGGATTCTATTAAGAATCAACTTGGAGTTAACTAAAATTAATTAGGATTTAATTAAAAATTAATTAAAACTTTACTAGGAGTTAATTAAAAGTTAACTTTCAGTTGATTAGGACTTAACTCAAAGTTGACTAGTAGTTAATTAGGAGTTAACTTAGATTTAACTAGAACTTAATTAAGATTTAACTAAATTGAACTAAGAATCAACTGGAAGTGAACTATGAATTAAATGCAAGTGAACAAAAAATAAATTCAAAGTTAATTAAAAGTGAACTAAAACTAAATTAAAAAATAAATACATGGATGAACATTCAAATGAATGAACTCCATGGCATTGGCATCCATGACATCACCTCCCTTTTAGTGAAAGTTCCACAAGGAATGGACTTGGGTTTGTTTGGATATCATCGATGAAACTCATGCACCTTTTCCATAACATTCAATAGGTGCTTGATTAGTTCCCAATTGTGTTCATTCACATTTTACCCATGCCAATGAACAAGATATTAGAGTTGACGATTAGAGATCCTTGAATCTAAAATGTTTTCCATTTCATATTTTTATTCACCATCAATTTGAATAGGTGGAGGGGGATCGTGGATTCTTCCTAGAATAGTAAATGCATGGTAAAATTCCAACAAGGAAACATGAAACATATAATGGATTTTCATAGAACCTAGAAGCTTGAGTTGGAAAGCCATGGTATTGATTTGTTTCACAATGAAGAATGGACCTAGCCTCTCATGATTTAACTTTTTTATTGGCCTTGTTGTCTTGATATGTTGTTGTCGAAGTCAAACTTGGTCCTTGACCTTGAAACTAGGTTGTTCTTTTCAATGTTCATCAACATTCTCCTCGTACCACCTTTGTGTTTCTTCAAGGTTAAATACAAGTTGAGTTTGAACAACCGTTAACCACATGGCTTGATCTTTAGATGCTAGATTCGTGACTTTGTGCACATCTTGAATGTCAAACTTAGGGTGCAAACCATGATTTGCAAAAAAAAGTGTTTGTTGGGTTAATGAATGCATTGTGTTGTTGTAAACAAACTCTGTCATGACCAACAATTCTAACCAATTATCTTGATGATAATTGGTTGTGCACCGTAAATATTGTTCCAAGATTTAATTGACCCATTCTATTTACCCATTCATATGGGGGTGGAAAGCTGATGAGAATTTCACTTTCACATTTAAAAGCTCAAATAATCACTTTTTATAACTTGTATGCAAACTGAGACCCACAATAAAAAATGATATTTTTAGAAAGACCATGATACCAAAAAACATGATCAAGGAATAATTTGATTGTTCTTTTGTTATTAATTATTTTGGTATACAAAATGAAATGTGCCATCTTTGTCAAACAGTCCACCACCACGAAAAGGAGTTATAAAAACTTAAAGGTGGAAGGTCTATGATGAAGTCCATGGAAATTGAGACCATGGGGATGCAGGGATTGGCAATGGTTGAAGGAGACCATGAGGGTGATGACAAAGATTTTTTGCTTGAGCATAAACATTGCAAGATTCGACAAATTCTTTCACATACATCCAAAACTATGGCCACAAATAATTTCGAAACACAAACTCCATGGTCTTGTTGAATCCAAAATGGTCTATAGCCAAAACATTGTGTTTATCCTAAAAAATTTGAAGTCATGTAAGGCCATTAGGAACATACAAAAAACCATCATGATGAAGTAGACCATTTTGAAACTTGAATTTAACATGATGACTAGAAAAAAATTGAACTTGATTATGACTCTTTAATTGGCCTTGGATGCCAATAACAAAAGGGTCTTTCAAATCTTCATGAATTTGGCAAAGAAGGGTTGTGTCATTAGGAATTACCAATAATGCTTGAAGTTGAACATGTTCAGGCTTGAGAACACATTATTGCTCGTAGGCTACATCTCCCTCTTTAAGCACAAGGTACAAGTGATGAGACAATGCATCAAGTTTCCCTTGCCAACACCCAGGGTGATACACGATGACAAACTAAAATTGAGACAAGGATAATGCCCATCAAACTTGGTGTTGATTCAAAAAATGAATTGTCCTAAAATATTGTAAGTTTTTGTGGTTTGAATACATAGTGATTTCATGTTGAACTCCTTCAAGCAAATGACACCATTCTTTAAAGGCATCCATGATGGTTAGAAATTATTTATCAATAATTTTGTAATTGATCTCCACATGAGAAAACTTATGAAAATGGAAGCTGACAAGATGAAAAAAGATTGTTTTTTCTAAGTTCTGAAAGTATAGTGCCTATTACAAAGTTGGAATTATATGTTTCCAAAACAAAAGGTTTAGAAAGGTTTGCATGAATAAGGAGTGGGGCAATGGTAATTGTGAAAGAAGCCTTCAAAGATTGAAAGGCATTTTAAACTTCAACTCCCCAAGAAAAAGGTTGATCGTCCCTAGTCAATCGAATTAAAAAAACCACTATTGAAAAATAATGGGTGATGAAATGTTAATAAAAATTAGCAAATTCAAGAAAACATTGAACATCCCGAACAGAAGCTGGAATAGTCTAATGAACAATGGTCTGGATTTACAAAGATCCATGTGAATGCCATCTCCAAATATGACATAACCCAAGAATTCCACTTTAGATTGACATAATTCACACTTCTCCAATTTGGTGTAAAGTCTAACCTCCCAAAGCTTCTCCAAAACTAGACATACATGGCACTCATGGTCTTCCATGTTCTTTGAGAAAATGAGAATGTCATCAATGTAACAAACCACAAAATCATCCAAGCACTCACAAAAGACATTGAAGGAAAAGCATAAATAAAAAATGCATCTCCTTATTCATGAAGGTTTTTGCTCCAACAAACAAAGGCTTGGGGCACCTAGGCCTTTTTGTACCATCTAGGTTTTCCTTTTGCTTCAAATTTTGTATGTTTTTAATGAGGGTTTCACACTCTAGGGCCTCATGCTAGGTGTTTCAAAGTGAAAACTCCTCGTATGCCAATCCACTCGCAAATTATGTAGAACAAGCTAAGACAATCTAATAATGATGAAATTTTTTGGAGATGAAATGACATTGAAGACAACCTTGCTAATGTGGGAACCAATGGTAACATCTAATGGTTTGGTTTCATGTGTGATTGGTCTTGATGAAAAGCTCTAACCATCAATGACCTCAATTGGCACTAATATGTTCTTTTCCACTAAAGCCAACTTATATTGTCACATTAATTATTTGTCCATAAGACATGCTGATGCACTAAAATCAAAAAATGCTTGGGCCTCCATCATCACAAGCTTACTACATTTGACAATGATTGGTACTAAGAAACATGGTGATGGGTTTGAAGATAAGTTTGGACCAATTTCATTACATGGTGCATCAAGGTCCAGCTTTGTGATTCCTACTAAGATTATACATGCTTGTTTTCTAACTCCTCTGGTTGTGGATTATAATAGCTGATATGGAACACTTGTTACATCTTAAACACATTGATCTTCAATGTTGGGCTGATTATGGGCATTGAAATCGTTCTACAAAGAGATATATTCATTTGAACTTTCATTTGGGATGAATTTAGTGCTTTTCTAAAACCTCCATTGTCTTGAATTTCTAGTTCATTTGGGCTTGTAAAATGTTTTCCTTTGAAGCTATTAGATCTTAATCCACAAGGTTTGAAAGATTTGAAACCTAATTATCACCTAGGAAGACATTTCATGATGAACCTCACAAAATGTGTGATAGAAACAATAGATGGTATAATTTTCTATCAACACACCATTTTTCTATTATTTTCCAACATTTAGAATAATCGTGCACACTAAAATGCCATCGAATAATTTAGCATATAATAAATTAGTGATGTAAAATGCCATTTGGTAAATTAACATATTGTAAATTGATTATAATATTTTTATTTTAAAATAAAAATTACCATTTGAAATTATTAATTACCGGGTTCTTTTGTTGTTTGAATTTAATTCACATGAATTTAATTTAATTGAAATTTGGAAGTTTTAAAATTTTTGTGCCTCTTTTTACCATTATAATTTTATTTTAGGATTATAAATTGGAATTAGTTTAAGGTGCATTAAATTTTCTTTGATTGCTAGATTAAAGCTAAATATAGATTTTTGAACTAGTCATAGTCTTTAAGTGTCATGCAAAAAAACAATTTGAATCCACAATGACATTAATTTTAATTATTTTTTGGAATATTCCAAAATAAATTACATGCATTATTGATTTTTCAGAATTTTATTGAAAATCAATTAATCTTTTAAAATATTTTTATTTTTCTTCATTGGTACTTTTCAAGCATAGTTCTTAACCATGTTGAACATTGATTGTTTGAATTTCAATTTTCTTTAATTTTAATTTTGGAAATATTAATCCAAATTGCTAATGTTCAAATTTATTTTTGAGATATTTTAGGTGTTAAAACTAAATTAAGTGAAACTAAATTATGGCTTGTTTGAATTAATCCTTGGATCGATCCATTATTTTTGTTGTTATGTTAATTGAAATTAACTATTAAATCCCTTAAAAAAGGGGGAAAATAATGAAAATTTGCAAATTCTTTGTAACTTTTTGTAAATTTGGGATTTAATTCCATGTTCCCATATTCCATGTAAACTTGGAGAATTGGCTTAATTTTTGGCATTTTCATGTCATGCAATGAGGAGGGTTTAAAACATGTTAGGTTCTTAGCATTCTACCACATCCTTAATTCCATCCCATCTTGGTTACATTTTCAGAAAATTCTATAACCTAATTAAAAACAGGCTAACATAGATTTATGTAATTGTGTGGAAATTTTCTACATAAAAGATTATTGATATGCCTATGTGTAACCTATCAAAAACCATGCATATTATTTAGCTACAATAATCGAAGGAATGGGGATCTTGTTTGTATGTTGCAATGGCTAATGACTATGGTTGAACTTTCAAGCAAATGATGTTATACTACCTATTCAAGAAAGGTGGTCATTTTTGCCAATAGAAGTGAACTTCTCTTGCAAACAATGGCCATGTCTTGTGATCCTATTCAACTTGCAAATGCAAGTTTAGAAATACATCCCTCACTCACTTGGAAGGTGAAGAGATATTTAGGTTTTGCAAATGGAAATCAAACTTGCCTCTTAGATTAGAAGGGATTCCCATTGACATGATCATGTCAGTTTTCCCCACCCATGTGTTAACAGATAGTTTGGCAAGTTGCATGTGCAAATCGAAGGGTCTCCCTTTAACTCTAATTAGTATCCACACACAATTTCTTCTCATGGGTGTGTTGAAGTCTTGGTGGTGCCACGTGGAGATGGATTGTGGCACATAGAAAGTTGTCCTTCAACATCTTTTGTATAGTGTTCAACATTACAAAACATCATGAAACATTATTGCACTACAAGGATAATTTTCAAAACAACTATAGTTGGTATTCTTGCTCTAACTTTATTTGGTTTATGGTCTTAGTTCCTAGGTGCACCCCTCAAGTTTCATAAGTGATGGTTTTGTGCTAATGGCGTGTGGGAGGTACCACATGGAACCATGTCATTGATAGACTTGTCATACCCATTATTTGTCCTATGAAAGCAAAAACCAACCTCACCCAAGATGAAATAGTATTTCTTGAAAAAACAATGTTTATTCTCATAAGTGCGATCACATATCCATCCTCAAAATTTATTTGGTGGGGAAATTTTGTTTTAGTAAATCATTTGTTCAATGAAATGGCATGGACTATAACACAAAATGGTAAAACTATTAAATGGATAATGTTGTTTAAGATGTCTAAACCACATTATAATCGATGGGAGTTTAGTCCTTTGACTTGGTAAAGGTTTTGAATAGTGTTCATTTAGAATTCTGATTGGTAGATTATTATGAAATACTATTGTTCTACAACTACCATTGTGTGTGCCAACAAGTTTAGAATATCTCCCAAGTGAACGCCCTTTGGTTTCTTTTAATAATTCAACACATCGAAAGACCCAAAACTTGTGTCTGCTTCCTCCCCATTTTTTCACCTATGATGTGGAATTTTTTTCATCCACATGGACAAAATATTTCAACCATCAATAAAAATAGTTTGTCTAAATGGATGAAATATTATGTCCATTTGGCAAGGATATATGATCCATGTGGATAAAATATTTTGTCCATGTGGCAATAATATTCCTAAAAATATTTTTTGTTACTCAAGGAGTCATGTTCACAAACTCATGTGTTAACGATGTTGATTAAAAGGCATGTTGTTGATTATCATTGTTTTAATGCAATCAAATTCAACCAATGAAACTCCAAACTTTTTTTCACAAACTCAACATTCTTTACATGTATTTAGTTTCACTGGATTAAATTTCAACCTTTGTTAATGTTAAAATTCAACATACTTGCATTTTTTGAATCCATTTACTAAATAATCATGTATTATTTTTCAAACATGTTGTGTTTCTTTTTGTTTGATTTAATTAAACATGAATGTGCACTTGAAATAAGTACATAACTTGGATTGTTCAATCTTGCAATTGGGTGTAGTCACATTAATAAAAGCCACATCAAATGTAACATTTATTTAATTTTTCACATTTAGAAGTGGTAATTTAATTTGGCGTTACAAGTATAAGATTTTTTTATATATAGTAAAGTTCATAATATATCATTGGAACATGTGAATTAATTTGAAAAAGAATCCAATGAATAAAAAGCTCTCAAAAGCACTCATTAAGCATTGAAACGCTTGTTTTTTTAGCATTAAAAAAACTTATAAATAAATTTCAAAACTTTTGAAAATTAGATATATTTTGAAATCTTTTACATAAATGTTGATATAAATATTACAAAATTGCGGCAAAACAGTCCCACAAGCAATTAGGTGCAATTCATTTTATTCCATTTGCACCCAATGAACTTTTTTGGCTCATTATTTGATTTCTTAATTATGTCATATGCTTTGACACAAATGTGTTAGATGCCAATGTTTCATGACATGATGTTGATTTATTTAAAAATTCATCTAAAAAAACTTGTAGGTTTCCAAGAGGATTATCATAATTTCTGAAAAATATGATCATACACCATCTATTCTTCTAATTTTCAACGATGTTTTTCCTTTTCCAAACATTTTTTAGACATGTATTTAGTTAGTAATTAACTAAATTATTAATTATGAACTTTTTCTAACCCAATGATTAGGATCAAATTTAATATTAAATATGAGACAAAACATTGTTAACATCTATTTATTGGATCATGGAATAAACCAAAATATTATTGCATCATTTCATTATTACAAAAGTGGGGTGGAATTCATTAGCTTAAATCATTATGGGACTTTAAAAGTGAAATAAATTCATTGCATTTTAGTGATTTCACCCTGATTAAAGTTATTTCACTGTAATATCACTATGTAAACATTGTGTTTCACTATTAATTGATATAATTCATTATTTTAATTTATTGTGGTAAATAGGTTTATTTCAATGTTGTTTTAAAATCCTTGTATATGTTATTTTATGATATATCCTATATTATTTTAAGTTATTTTAGTTATTCTAACTTATACCCTACATTATTATAAGTTATTATGAATTATTATACCTTAAATTATTATATGTTATTATATTTTAAAATATTTTAATTAATTTATCATAGGTTTTTAAGTTATTTTAAATTAAATTATTCAAATAACCTTAGGCTATACCTTAAATCATTTTATTTTAAATCAATGTATGTTATTTCAAATTTTATTTTAATTTATTTAGGGTCATTCTATTTTATGTTATTATAAGTTATTTTATTTTAAGTATAATCATTTATAATAATTTCAAATAAAATATAATGACCTAAGGTAAAATAACCTACAATAGAATAACTACCAATAACCTATGATCATATAACCTAGAATATCCAACAATAACTTATAATAGAATAGTCACCAATAGTCGTGATATAACACAAAATAATTAACAATAATTTATAATACAATAGCCACCAATAACCATTAATAAAATAACCATTAATAACCACCAATATAGTAATCACCAATAAACATTAATAAAATAACCATCAATAGCCATCAATATAATAATCACCAATAACCATTAACAAAATAACCATTAATAACCACCAATATAATAATCACTAATAACCATTAACAAAATAACCATTAATAATCACCAATAACCATTAATAACCACTTATAGCCATTTATAGCCACCAATATAATAACCACCAATAACCATTAATAAAATAACCATTAATAGCCACCAATAAAATAACCACTAATAGCCACCAATAAAATAACCACCAATGGCTTATAATAAAACATCCACTAATAGCCACTAATAATCACTAATATAATAGCCATTAATAACCACCAATATCCATTAATAGAATAGGCATAAAAAACCATTAATAAAATAACCACCAATAGCCATTAATATAATAACTATTAATAGCCACCAATAACCACCAATATAATAGCTACTGATAGCCATTAATAGAATAACCATTAATAGTCACCAATAAAATAACCATTAATAGCCACCAATAGAATAACCATTAATAGCCACCAATAAACCCAATAAAAAAACAGTCAATAATCACCAATAGAATATAATAGCAATATGCTGAAAATTGCCAAAAATAATCTAGGGTGAAATAATTTATAATAGACAAAGTAACTAAAGGTGAAATAACCTACAATAACCTAAAATTGCTAATAATAACATAAAATGAAATAATTTTCAATAGTTAAAAATAACCAATAATAACATCACATAGTCAAAATAACTTAAAATAAAATAATTTAAAATAGCCAAAAATAACTTATAATAATTACAAGTAACCTAAAGTGAAATAATTTACAATAGCCAAAAAAACATAAAATAGCCAAAAATTTTTTACAATAGCTGAAAACAACTTAAGGTGAAATAGGTTTAAATAACCAAAAATAATTAAAAATAATCATAAATAGTTGTAAATAATGTAGGGTGAAATAATTTAGATTAATGAAAAGTAACCCTATAATAACTAAAAATAGCCTAACATAAGTAGTATTATTATATTAAAAAAATCTTATCCATTTATTAAACATTTTCTTTTTCAAAAAAATGGTCATTGAAATGTTATTAAATGGTGACATTCAAAAAATAATTTGTTCAAATGATTTTACACTTTCAAAAGGAAATAAATGTAATTATGTACATTATTGAAATTTTAAAAAAAAAAAGTTGAATCATTTCATTTGAACAAAATTTCAATAAAATATGATTTTTCAAAGTCTATGTTTTAATAATGTTTAAAATGAAATATTTGATAAATAGAATGAAATGTAACGTATTATCACAACAAATGCGGTGGTTTGATGGTAGGGGTGTTTACTTTCATTGTAAAAGTCAAGGGATTAAACCTCACAAGTGGTGTATGAATAGGTAATAATGGTAAGTTGACCAAATATTTTCCTATTTAATTTTTTAAAGTAGGTGTTTAGGTTGATTACATGGCTTACATACCTAGGTTAAGTAATGACATGTGTCAATAAATCATAGACTGAAAAATCATGAAATTATCAATAATATTGTATGTTAAATAATTTAAATTTAGTTGATTTCCATCTTGCCTAATTAATTAACTAATAAGTGATGGCTTGGTAAATTTGTATTTCACTCGAAAATAACCTTGTTTCATTAAGTATCAGTGAACCAATTTATTGTTTGTAGCAATTGGTCTTTGTTCACTAGGAGGTTGACCAATTTCACCATGGTAAAAATGTCCAAAATTCATTCAAAATCTAATGAAACCTATAATGAGCTAAAATACATTTTGGTGTAATGTTTGGTGGCCCCCAAATCAAAATTTTTATCCAATTTTCCAACTTAAAAATGGTTAATCATTAATTATGAACTTTTGAAAAGTCCATAATTAATTAAATATATTATAGACTAATCATGATGATTTGCCAAATCTACAAATGTATTATGTATTCATCAAGTTTTCAAAGTTTTGGAAATTTTACATATTAAACTAGTGGGTGACATTACTATTGTAGAATTATTCAACTAATTATAAAAATATTATAGGTCATTCACAAACGTAATGTAATAAAAATATTTTAATATGGCTTTGGTGTTTATACTATAATGAACATGTAGATTCATTTTTGTGATGAAATTTTTGTTACATGTAAATCATTGATTCAATTAATCCACAATGTAGATTTTAGTTTTCTTGTTGTGATTAAAAGAAATGTCCAACAATTCATTTTAATGGAGGTGCGACTTAAAAATAACATAGAAAAAGGCGAAAATGTATTAAATTGCTTCAATTTGATGCACATAGTGTTAGTTTTGATCGTTCACAATCATGGGAAGCATGGTTTTCTCCAAATTATAGTTGTTTGTTTGTTTGTTTTGCATTATGTTCACATGTGTCGACATCCATGAATGTTAAAGAAAGGTGGGCGCCTAATATGTTGTTTTTTGTGGTGTGCACTTTGTATGTTTATTAACATTGTTGTTTGCTATGTTAGATCGAGTTGCTTGGACAATGATTGGTTTTGAGGATTTTGCTTTGGCGGGAAAGATTACGAATGTTGGATTTAAGGAGCAAAATAATGTTTGTTAAGGGAAAAAACATTGATCAAGAAAGACAAGTATTCTAAATTGGATGAAGTATATGTGTATGGAATTTTTGTGTTGGTTTGTAAACACCAATGAAATGAATGTTCAAAGTGTTTAGTTCTTATTTTTGGCTTTTCACTATGTTGGAGATTCATGGTTTGGTAAGTAGAATGGTTAGGAATAGGCTAATGGTGAATGTGATGAAAAACAAAGGGGATTTGTAGAGCTGGTTCTTCATTGGCATGTGTCCCAAAAGTGGTTGTGGTTGAGTTCACAAATATTAGATTAGGAATTTAGAAAGGTGAAGGGAAGTGATTACTTTTTATGAAAGCTGCAAATTAAGAATTTTTGCGAAATCTTTATTAAAATTGTGGAGATCAAGGGATTGTGGGTTGGGAAAATATGGGTTTGAGTGGCAATTCCTACCAAGGGTAAGAATTTTTTGGTTGTTGTGAAAGTGGGGTTTTGCTTGGAGATGAACTTTATTGAATGATGATGCCATGACAAGGGTTGTGGTGGTTCATGAGAGTAAATCCAAAGCATTTTGATTCACTAAAACTTATAGTATTTAATATGGGGGTTGTTAATATCAAATAATGCAAAAAGTATGAACTACCAAATTTGTGTAACTAGTCATATCTATTGATTACATTGTAGAAGAACTTTTATATATTCCATTGGGGCAAACCCATCCTTGAATGGTAAAACTAGGAAACACCTCAAATAATGGTTAATGAATCCAAAATGGCCATATTATTTTCCTTGGCTTTTTATTTTAACATTTTCACAATTTTTTAAATTTTTTTTTCATGTTTATTAATTGCATGCACTAATATATGGCTTGAAGTTTATTGTCGAATAAAAAAATTGAAAATTGTTAAAAATTTGAATTCTTAATTAAAGTGGCCCCTTCAAAAATTGATATCCTTAACTTTGGAAATTCATAATTAAATGATAGTTATTCAATTAATTATTTAATAAAAATTTATAAAATGGCTTCCATATTACCTTAGGAAAATAATTCTCAAGAAAATTTTCAAATCATGTTTCAAATTTGTGTTATTAACCAAAAGTTCAAGGAAAAGAACCAACGTTATGTTCCCAAATTTTTTTCTAAATGCAATAATTAGGAACATCAAAATACACAATATTTTTTATATTATTAAAATTTCAAAATATAAGGAACTTAATAATGTACTCATTAAAAAAAATTATGAAAATATTTATTTAAATGTTTCCTACGATTTTTCAAAACTCAATGGGTCCAAGAAAATCAAAGTGTGATGTTCCGTGTGGCACCACCCAAGGATGGGCTTGCCCATTGAGTATTATTGTGATTGAAATTTTTGTGTTCCTTCTTTTTGGTTATAAAAATGTTACAAGATAACATGGGGGCCATGTTCACAAGAATTTGGTGAACATATTAATTCAAGGGGAATGATTATTTCTTAATTGGATGAAATATTCCAAAAGGTTTGGTCTAGGTGAATGCACCAAAATTTTGATATCTTCAAAATGTGGGTGCACATTGGCATGCTCCCAAACTTTATCTTTATCACCACCTTCACGTTTATGTTAGATTCACTTTGAATTTCTAGAAATAAAATAAATATATAGTGATTTAATTATTTAATGTAAGTATTTCACTTTTAAAAATGTATCATACAATAATGCCTATTAGGGTGAAAATATCATTGGGTGGTACCATTAGGAACCACCTTGCCAAAATCATAGGAAAGTTGGACCAATTAAAAAATAAAATTCCATCTACTTATACATTGGTTTATTTGATTGGAATAGGTGGGCTATGTTTTCCCCACCTATGCACACATTTATGAAAAATAATGAACACCCAAAAACCTATAATATGCATTAGCATTTTGATTCCTCAATCATTTTTGACCCCATTTTTTACTCCTTTTTAAAAAATGTCCTTACAGTTACACATTAGATATTTTTTCTTGTTTATTTAGTACATGCACCAAGGAATGATCCAAACTAGTCATTAAAATAACAAAAGATGAAAATAGTTATAATTTGTGTTCTTAACATCAATGGTGTTTTAGGACTTCACAATCTTGCTTTTAGAAATTCATAACTAAATGAAAATCGATTCAATCAATTATCTATAAAAGACATCAAGTAGTTGGCATTTGAAGTATTATTAAAAATTAACATCCAAGAAAAATTCCCAAAAAGTAGATTCCTTTTGTGTTCTTGATAAAAACAATCCCTTGTGTTACATTCATGACATTTTTTTTTAATGCATTCATTTTCCACATCAAAACACATTTTTTTAGTAAAATTAATTAGACTTTTGAATTCTCTATGACTTTGGGTAACCTTTTGATAAGTAATTTGGAATGAAAAACTTTCTTTATGTGAATTCTATGTTGTCTTAAAGTTGGATGGGTTTCAAAAATTTGGGGTGTGACATTCCTAGTGGTACCACCCAAAATAAGTTTGCTCATTAATATATAATATTGTTATTATGTTACATATATTTTGTTATCATATCCATATTAATTTGGCTATTTTATTAACCCATTTTCTTTTCTTCCAATGTTTTGAAATAATTTGATTGTGTAACTATACTATAAAGGTTTAATCACAATTTAAAATTTATATATTTGATCATGATTGGTCAAATTTATTTTAAAAAAACTATTGTGGTTTCAAACATTCAAAGATTCCAACAATTTCCTTTGTATTTTTCTACATATTTACATGTGATTTAAATTTATTTATTTTTTGATTTTATCTTATCACCATGTGGCAAAAACTTGCCTAGAAAAATAATTGTAAACGTTATGTTCATTTTAATCAAGTGGTGTTTGGTTGGCCTCAATGAACATATTGTTCATGATGGAATTTATTTACTATATCATAAAATTAAGGAGACTTGTCATAGGATGGTCAACTTTTACCCACTACCAAATGTTGACTATTAATTTTATTAAAATTAATAATTCATTGAGAAATGGAATTACATTTTTCATTCTTAATTTCTGGGGGGTACAAAATTATTTTCTTCAATATGTTTTTAAATTTTCATTTTCAATGCTCCTTGGAAATACACATCCAATACATATGTTGTAAAACATCATATATAACCATAACATTGATAGGGTTGGAAATATCAAAACCAAATCTAAGGCTTTCAAAATGAATTGAAAGGAATTAACCTTTGGAAATTGAATATAAAAATTTATTTTGCTATATGAAAATGTTTACCTTTCAATTATTCTTGGACATTGTGCTACGTTGGCATTCCATGTTGATTTCATTGTGACCATTTGTGAAGTCAATGTGACTTTTTTGATGCATGTAAAAGATTATACTACAAATGGATTATCATTGTTGTCATGTGCAAAAGAACATGCTTTTTAAAAATCTTTGTCCATTCAATAATAATATTGAGTTTCAAAGTTTAGTGTTGTGTATAGAATTTCAATCACTAACAATTCAAAGTACATCCTAGGTTTCACAATTTTGTATTTTGTAATTTAGTTTTCTAGATAATGTATTAATTTATTACTAGATATGTGATATTTCATAATTTGGGGATATTTCATTTTATAAACATGTGTTGTCCCCATCTAATTCTACATCCCATTCTTCATTGAATGGTATTTTTTTCAACTTTCAAAATATTCTCCACTTTCAATTTCTAACCTTTAAATTTCTATCAGAACATTGTATTATTGAAGTTTGTTGTGGCCTTTTCTCTACCATTTTTGAAGTGGGCATGCAATTAAATACATGTTAATAATCCATATAATTTTTTTTTTTCATTATATGTATAATTTTAACATACATTGATTTTTAAAATGATCTTTCTAAAATTGTCATTAACATTTGTTCTATGTGCATGTTTTATTTTTTAATAGAACAAACAAGTAAAAATTTATTTATTGTTGTTTTGGTGTTAATGTTATGGGCCTTTATAAAATTAATTCAGATGCGCAAGCTAGGGTTGTGACAACTAGCTTATAGATTGGGTTGTTGTTGTAGCACCTTTCTAGGTTGGTTGTTATTGAAACAAGGTGGAAGAAAACAAAAAAAACTACAAGCTTTAATGTCAACAACAACAACAAAACACACCTTGAAAAAAAACCTTATGCATAAGTTGTTTACTATTGTGTAATGAGATAGAAAACAAAGAATTAAACACGAAGAATTCATTGTTTGGTTAACAACAACAAAATGAACAAAGTAACTAGCTTGCAAGTTGCAAGTCAATCATTGATACAAAAAGATAAAACAACAAAAACACCAAAGAAGCTCCTTTTGAACTTCATAACCTTATTTAATGAATAAAAAAAGTCATCCAAGCCAATTGGTGTTGTAGCACCACAAAACAATGAAGAAGAAAGAAAAACTTGCTTTGAGCTTAAGAACAAACTGAATAAAATAAAACCCTTGAAGGTTGATCATTAATTGTTCTTGTAACAAGATGAAACAAGAAACAACAACAAAGAAGAAAATGATAGGGACTTTGAAGTTGACAATTGAAAACAACAAAAGAAGCCCAAAGGAAACTATGTAATGAAAGTTAACAAAAGAACTACAAAGTTTTCAACCCCTTGTACTAAACCTAAATGAAAAGAAATTGAACATGGATGCACCAAATTTCTTACATGTCATGGAAGAGATAATTAAACCACCTTATTTTCGTGATATGACATGCAATGAGCACCTTCATGCTTGAGGATGTACTATTGACTCTTAAAGCAAAAGCAATGAAGGAACAAAAAACTAGCCACTTTTAAGAGAGATGGAGTTCAAGGAAAAGTTTGTGTGAGGTTCTTTGTTGGTTGTGGTTTTTTGGCATTCACCTTCGATTGTTCCTAGGCTATGTGGTCATTTAATATTTGTTTCCTTTAATAGGTAGGTGGGTATAAACCTAGGTTTATTATTACTAAGGTTCTATATCTTTTCTTAATAACCATGGGCAACATTGTAGTGAACACATTACATTGACAATTTGTTTTTTGCAGTTATTTAATGTAACATCATTAACAATCATCTCTAAAAAGAGTTAGTTGATAACACACATTTGTAAAAGAGTCTAAACTATAAGAAATTGGTGAAAAAATCATCCCAAAACTAAAAATTGTGTCAAATTGTGGTTGTAAAATTTACATCATTTTAATTTTTTTTGAGAACTTGACAATTTTGTCTTTTAAAAAAAGATTTTGTGAAAAAATAGATCATTCATCCCAAGAGTTTTATGATATACTTAACCCATTTTAACAGTGAAGTGGCAGTACTTTTAACATAAGGAATTGGGATTTAAAAAAAATGTTGTTTATTTCTTGAGGGTTGGTTGGGAGTATGGGGTTTAATTTTTCAATTTTGAGACGTAGTCAAATTGGGGATGATCCACAAGAGGATTTAGACAAATTTAGCTATAGACAAGAGATATGAAAATATAGTTTTTCTTGAATCATTTTATATTTTAGTTACATGTTAAGAATTGTTTTAAAAGCCTCATGATTTAAATTCTTGTCTTTTTGGTAAATCTAGCAAACTAGTGAAGTTTTTAAACAAAAATCCTTTGAGTGTGTGTGTGTGTGTGTGTAAAAACCATATTTTTTAGGCTGAAAATATATGAAAACTCACCTGAAAGAAAGCATTGTTTAGGAGGGTGGGAGACAATGGTTTTCTCAATTTTTTAATTTTTAATTTTTTTTCCCAAATTTTTGTTATACCCAAAATGGCAATTGTTTAGAAGAAAAATTAGCCAAATTAGGCTCTAGACCACATGTGAATTTAAAAAAAAAAGAATCCTTCTATATTTTTAGCTATTGAGAGGAATGTATTTAAAAAATAGAGATTTGGGAATGTTTTTTCAAAATCTAGCAAATTTGGACAAGCTTTTTCATGAAAATTTTTTTGTATAGGTGGAAATTGTGGCGTTTCTTCCGCCAATCTCAATTCGCTTTCATCCCCCCTACCCTCCACCACCTCGCCCGGAATCTCAGAGATCACCCCCAGAC
>Ga0116231_10000810_pt1 | contig 59275 bp, 34 predicted proteins | sample S1TSphgellanicum_2_FD_89695 | JGI IMG/M metagenome (GOLD analysis project Ga0116231, IMG submission 89695) | Host-associated microbial communities from peat moss isolated from Minnesota, USA - S1T2_Fd - Sphagnum magellanicum MG | ecosystem: Host-associated > Plants > Peat moss > Unclassified...
AGCTCCATCAATGCCAGCCGCCATGCCCAACTTTGCACACACCACACAGCTTAGGAAATAAGGCAACCATGCATTTCCATGCAACAATGATGGAGCGCCGTCACAACAAGTCGGTTGATGCAATTATGCCTAAAATCCAGGATTAGATCAGATTGCATACTAGTTAGACAACCTCCTTTTACATTACAAGCCCATGTCCCTTGCTACTTTCCTTTTTCTTTTCTTATTCCCATTTTTTCTTTTTCACCTTCTATTTTCATGTTTCCATTTTCATTTGGTTTTATTCTTTCTAGTTTTTCATTGAAAGATTTGGGGTTGTGGTGCCTATGAAAAAGCTTCAAAGCCAATGAAATTAATTAGAGGGTTTGAAGCTGAGTGGGGGGAAGGAAAGGCCAACATTACAAGAACAAGAAATGATGTTGTTGCAAACACTTGGTTGCCATTACCAATTTGTTTTTCATCCGGTAACTTTTGTCACAACTTTTCCTCAAATAACATGCTTTCACACATTGTACTTGAATTGAAAATTTGAAATCTAATAACCTTTGACCTATGTCTTCCACACTAGATTTTTTTACTTGTTAATAACACAAATAACATATTTGCATTCATACTAGAACTCACATTCATGTGAGATTTTCCCTTATCTATGTTTACTTGTTCAACTCAAAATTTCAAGTCAAAAGGTAGCAAGATTTTGTTTCATTATTGGTTGTGCAAACGAATGAAGAATGATTTCATTACTTTCACACCACTAAAGAATTTGTAATGGGCATGAAAAAATCAAGTCTATAAGATTCCTTAAACCAAAACAAAGGCAAGCCTAGATCTAAATCCAAATTGTGAAACAAGAACAAGAACACATGTGTGAAACAAAAATCCAACAAGATTTTATTGCAATTATGAAATAAGAACAAAACACGGTTGTGACAAAAAAACATACTCAATGTCACAAGCACGAAAATAATTAAACAACGAGATTTTCAAACCACATGAACAAAGGCAGGTCCAGTTATAAATCCAGGTCATGGAATAAAAAAAATCAAAAGCGAAAACACAATGTGTGCACAAGTGAATGTAAAAGCATTTTATTCCAAAAACATGATAAGAATAAAACAAGATCATGACAACATACCTAAAATTAGTGTTGAACAAACCAAAAGTAATGTGGGATATTACTTCTATTTATACCCATTGGCCATTTAGTTCAAGGAAGTTTTTCCAACCTACATGTGGCCCATGTTCACTTATGTGTGACACATGTGCACCCATTTGTGGCCCATGTCCATCCATGTGGGTACTACGAGTTAATTAAGAATGAATTAGAAGTGAATTAAAATTTAACTATGAGTTAATCAAAAGTGAATTAAAAGTTAATTGATATTTAATTGAAAATTAATTAGAAGTGAACTAGAAATGAATTAAGGGATAACTCAAAGTGAACTAAGAGTTAACTGAAAGCTAACCAAAATCTAACTAAAATTTAATTAAGAACTAATTAAAAGTGAATTGAAATTAAATTAAAAGTTATGTACAAGTTAATTACAACTCATGAATGAATAGTCATATGAATGAATTCCATAGTGTTGGCATCCATGATATCACCCCCCTTTTAACAATGAATTCCATGAAGAGCGGACATGGGTTTGTTTAAATATTGTTGATGAAACTTGTGAACCTCCTCAATGACATTTGATAGGTTTTTTATTGGTTCCCAAGTGCATTCGTTCACATCATACCCATGCCAATGAACAAAATATTGGAGTTGATGATTAGAGATCCTTGAATCCAAAATGTCTTCCATTTCATATTCCTATTCACCATCGACTTCAATAGGTGGAGGGGGATCATGAATTCTTCTTAGAATGGTAAATGCATATGGTAAAGTTTTGATAAGGAAACATGAAACACAAGATGGATTTTCATAGAACCTAGAAACTTGAATCAGAAAGCCACGACATTAATTTGTTTCACAAATGAAGAATTGACTTAGTCTATGATTATCCAACTTCTTTAGTGGCCTTGTTGTTTTGATATGTTGTCATTGAAACCAAACCTAATCCTTGACCTTGAAGTTGGGTTGTTCCTTTTCATGTTCATCAACATTTTCCTTAAATCACTTTTGCATTTTTTCAAGGTTAGATATAAGTTGAGCTTGAACATCTACTAACCACATGATTTGATCTTCAGTTGTTGGATTCATGACTTTGTTCACACTTTGGATGTCAAATTTGGGGTGTAAACCATGATTTACAAATAAAGGTGTTTGTTGGGTTGATGTTGTGTGTTGTAAGCAAACTCTACCATGGCCAAAAGTTTTGACCAATTATCTTGATGATAACTGGTTGTGCATTGTAAATACTACTCCAAAACTTCATTGACTTGTTATGTTTGACCATCCATCTAAGGGTGGAAAACTAATGACAACTGCACTTTCAATCATAAAAGTTCAAAGAGTCATTTTTAGAATTTAGATACAAACTGAAGTTCAAGATTATAATTGATATCTTTAAAAAAACCATGATATCGAAAAACACGATCAAGGAATAACTTGGGTGTTTCTTTGCTAATTATTATTTTGGTACATGAAATGAAACGAATCATCTTTGTCAAATGGTCCACCTCCACCAAGATGAAATATAAAAAATTAGGTGAAAGATTTATGATGAAGTCCATGGAAATTGAAAACCACATGATGTAAGGATTGGCAATGGTTGAAAGAGACCACGAGGGCAACGATGAAGATTTTTGTTTGAACACAAACATCGTAAAATTTGACAAACTCCTTCACATACTTCCAAAGTTGTGGCCACCAATAATCTCAAAACATTAATTTCATGGTCTTGTTGAATCTAAAATGGCTTGTAGCAAAAACATCGTGCCTAGCTTAAAAAAAACTTGAATCCGCGTAAAACCATCACAATATCACAGACCATCTTGAAATTCAAATTTAAAATGATCACTAGATAAATTTAGACTTGGTGATTCATTAATTGGCCTTGGATGCCAATAACAAGTGGGTTTTTAAAATTTTCATGAATTTGACAAAGAAGGGTTGTGTCATCAAGAATTACCGACAATGCTTAAAATAAAAAATGTTTAAGCTTGAAAATGACATCACATTATTGCTCCTAGGCTATATCTTTTTCCTTAGGCACAAGATATGAATGACATGACAACAATCAAGTATCTTTTATTGGTGCCCAGGGCGAAACAACAAACCAAAATTGGGACAAAAATAATGCCCACCAAGCTTGGAGTCAATTCAAAACAAAAATTATCATGAAATATTACAAGTTCTTATGGTTTGAATGTACACAATAATTTCATGTTGAACTCCTTCAAAAAAATGATGCTTCTCCTCAAAGGCATCCACAATGGTTCTTTATCATAAATATTGTAATTGATTTTTGTAGGAAAAAATCTACAAGAACGAAAATTGATAGGATGAAGAATATTAGCTTCTCCAAGTTGTGAGAATTCTGTGCCTATTGCAAAGTCAAAATCATCCATCTCCCAAGACAAAAGTTTGGAAGGGTCTACATGAGTCAAAAACAGGGTAGTCGTGAAAGAAACCTTCAAAGATTGAAAGGCATTATCAATTGCTCACAAAAGAAGGTTGATCCTTTTGAGTAAAATAAATAAAAGGGGCCACTATTGAAGAATATTGGGTAATAAAATGTTGATAAAAGTTGGTAAATCCAAGAAAACATTGGACATTTTAAATATAATTGGAGTAGCCTAGTCGACAATGGTTTAAACCTTACAAAGATCCATGCAAATGCCATCTCCAGAGATGATGTAACCAAAAAATTCCATTTTAGATTAATGGAATTCACATTTTTCCAATTTGGTGTAAAGTCCAACTTCCCAAAGCTTTTCCAAAATAAGACGTACATGGTGTTCATGGTCTTCCATGTTCTCCAAGAAAATGAGGATGTCATCATTATAAAATACCACAAAATCATCCAAATACTCACAAAAAACATCATTCATCAAATGTTGAAAGACAACAAGCATGTTGGTAAAGTCAAATGGCATCATAACATATTCATATTGGGCATAACAAGTTCTAAACATTTTTTTTCCCATTCATCACATTTTTTTAATATGCACCAAGTTGTATGTTCCATGTAAATCAATTTTGGTGTACACCTTAGCATGATTTAATTGGTCCAATAACCTTAAGATCAGGGGCAAAGGGAGATTCTTGATGGTGAATCGATTTAAGCCATGATAATTAACACACATTCGTAAAAAGTCATCTTTCTTTTTGCCAAAGAGAATAGGGGCACCGGCTAGAAATTTGGAATGTTGAGTGAACTCCTTTTCAACATTCTTGTTGATATTTTCATGAAGAATTGCAAGTTTGTCTTGTGACAAATTATAGATGGGTCCAAATGGAGGTTGTGCTCTTTCTTCAAGATCAATGGTGTAGTCATATGGCCGGTGCTTGGGCAAGGTGTATGCACTCTTTTTCTTAAGCACATCCTTGAATTTTTTGTACTAAGAAAGAATTTTATGTGGACATGGTTCAACATCTAGTGAGGGAAGAGCATACATCAAGAATACATCTCCTTTCTTGGCAACTTGCATGAAAGCTTTTACTCCAACAAACAAAACACAAAAACACATTTTGGGCTTTGCAACTTGTTTTTACAACTATGTATTAATTAAAAAGGACATTTGTGACTAATCACTATTGAATCATTAAACCCATGTCATTTCACTCATTTAGTCACAAATGACATATAGTTGCAAAGCCTAATCATCTTATCAACTAAGATTTTTTATTTTTTTATAATATTCAAATTCCATGTCATCATTGATTTTGGTTTGATGTGTAAAGTGCATGCCATATCAACCTAGTCATTTAACTCAACAAAGAGTTACAAAAGACACCTCGATTGAAAGATGATATGTGTCAAATTTTATAAGCACGTGTTCAATTATGAATCATCACACACATGAACAAAAGTCAACCCAAATTAGCTTATGTAACCTAGGTAGTTAGCCTAACTTAGTTAACCTAGGCTACCTAAATTAGGTTAAATGGCTTAGGTTAAAAACAAAATTTGGTTTCTTACTCTAGGTAGCTTAGATTATGTTACCGAACCTAGGTTACATGGTATTATAAATTGCAAGAACAAGGATTTGAACCTTTCACCTCCATTTTGGGGTTCAAGTCTTCATCTATTACACTACGACATTTTTTTATACTAAGTCTATTAAACACAAAATTATAAAAATCAAGTTTTTTAGCCTCAAATTAAATTAGGCCACCTTAGGTTGACATAGGTCAATCAACTATCTACTACCTACCTACCAACCTAGGTTGACTTAGGACGAGTTAGGTCAACCTGGACTACCTACAAGCCTAGCCTAGGTTAACGTAGGCCTCCTTATGCTAAAAGTAAATTAACTTAGCCTAACCTAGCTAGGATTACTTAGGTTATAAGCTAAACTTATATTAAATTAGGGTAGACCTAAATAAGTTAGGATCATTTGAACATTTAAATTAAGACATGAATTCATGATTTAAACATGAATCCAAAAAATGGTAAATGATTATAGGATAACAATGGATCATTTCAACATTTCCCATAGTTGTTATTTTCAATATTGTTGAAATTTCTTTGGTGTTGTTGTTTCATGTAGCTCCATTTCTTGTACCTCTAATAACACCAATATTTATGGTAGTTTTGGTCTTAAGAGTTTCCTTCAACTATTTAAGTGGTAGGAGAGGTTCCTTTTCATACAACTATTGTAGAACAACTTCAAAAGAATCATGGAGTCTTTTTCTTTAATCAAATCCATTACAAAAAAATTCATGGTTTCTTTCTCCTTAAATGCAACCATTTTTAGTACTTGGTTTCATGTGGTTATTACTAAAACCATCACTAGTACAAAAGTGGGGTGCAATAACTTAAGGTGGAATAACCTAAAGAAGACTAATTTAAAATAACTTATGTATGGTAGCCTATGAATTGCTTACAATGGAATAATTTTAAATAGTAAAAATAATCTAGAATAACATATGGTGGAATATTTTAGAAGAGCAAAGAATAGCTTCTAGGGTCGAATAACCTAAAATAGCGCCACTACTAACCTATGGTAAAATGGCCAATTTGCTTTGACTAACATGAAAACACATTACAAACTTTTTGAACAAGACATGTAAGTACTTCATGTTGTTTATTTGGAACATTAAACATCACCAAATTTTGTTTACACATTTGTATTGGTTATAGTATGGAAAAATGTACAAACATCTAGACCTTTTTTGTTTTTAAATCTAATGGAAATTGTGCATGCTTTCCTATTGCACATGAAAAAAATACATAAACAAACCCTTTTGATCAAGAGAGAACAGAAAAATCTGTAATTTTTTTTGGGACAAATTCGAATGTGTAAGAAAAAAATTGTTTTAATCATCAATATAAATTGTTTAACTAGTTAGTGCATAAACCTAATTAAGAATAATGAATCATTAGTGAAGTGAGATGAATAACAACTAAAGAAGTCCATGACCAAGAAATGAAATGCAAAATAGGCCAAACCCAATGGAGAAAAAATGGTTCGTCAATGAGGTGAAATGAATCACAACCCAAAAAAATCCAATCAACAAAAAACCCACAAAGCCCATTTTTTTGGATTTACAAACATCTTACATTGATGCAAAGTCTTTTGTTAAGTTTGCCTTGGGTGAATTAGCACCTACATTGGCACCATGGTAAAAATCCCAAAGATTTTGAGGCAGTTTTTAAACATTAATAGATAAATATATGTCCTTGCACAAATTAATTAGGGTATTTAAGTCCAATTTTAACATTTCCTAGGACAAATGTAGTTCAAGAAGCCTCGCTCGAAAAGGTGAAGGTACAATGTAGGTGTTGACTCACTTTGGTTGTGAAATTTGGGCAAATCCAACAAAATTTTGGAAAACCCATTTTGCACACCCCAAAAAAACAATTGAATTCATATTAAACATTGATCACTTCCTAAAGATTGGAGTTATATAGACAACACACATCTTCCCTTTAAATCAACAAAGGAAATTATAATAATGACATCACTTGATGAATCAACAAAGGAAGTTACAATAAACATGGACCACTAAATTGACCAACACCTAAAAGCATGACCAATTTAAATGTAAACATGAAGATATTTAATTTTTTTGAAATCATTTCAAGTTTTTGAGAATATCATGGTTGATAAAAGTATTTGAAATTCATCATCTAATGCAATTTTTTTGACATTACACTTCGCCAATTGATATTTTTACAAAATAATCAATCTTGAAGCTTCAAATTAATCAATTACCTCTTTCTATCTCAAATGCACTATATATCCATTTTGACAAAACCTCATAATGTTAAAACTTTAAAAAGAAAATGATTGACAACTAAAAGATTTATACAATACCTAGTAAGGAGGCATTGACCTTTGTATGGTGATATACATAACCCAACAAAAAGTAGCTAATATTGTATGGTGATGTGTAACATAGTACACACATGATTCAAAACAAGGTGGTAAAAAATTGTTCATGAAATGAGGTTGTAGTTGGAATTTCCAAACTTGTTATTGGAGGGTTGTTGGACAATTGATGTGATTCTCAAACAAAATGAAACATAAGGCCCAAAAATGAAAACATTCTTGATTTATGGCATTTGAATTTTGATAATTACATGGACTTGTTATAGCATCTAATCAATTTTTTGCTATCCTGGACACCTTTTTGTTTTGCTTGTACAAGTAAAAGTGATAGTGAATGTTACAAATCATTTGCCATGTTAGTGTCAATAAGTCTAGTTCTAGACCTCTCAACTTTTCATTAAACACATGAATTGTTTGTTTGCATCTTGGTGATGATGACCCTGTGCAAGAAAAAAGAAAGTATATAATAATAATAATAATAAATACTTGAAACCTATGTTGTTATTAAGAAGAAATTGTTTTAGACCAAAATGATGAATAATGGGCAAGCTTTGTCATTCCAAAAAGTTATATTTAAATGAAATCTCAACCCCCTTCATTTCTTGTAAGCAATGAAAATGACCATAGTAGTTACAAACTATGTTGTGCAAAAAGGATTATCACAATTTTAGTTTTTAAATTATTATTGCATAAAATTTTAAATGATTATTGGGTATCACAAAAAGATTCATTTATGTGAAGCTAACACATGAAGTCTTTGACGATACAAAAAAGATAACAAAGTAATTAATGGTCCATCCTAGAACAATTTTAAAATGGACTATGACACATCACAAAGTTTAGTTTAATATTTGGAGTATGAATTTTTGTTTCACAATGTGTTTGTACAATTATATATCTAAATTCATACCACCATAGTTTAGGGTGTTTCCATGGTATGGTGTACACATTTTATGTCAAAATTGGAAGTACATATAATATCAAATGTAGTAATGCATAAAATTTTACTCAAATTGATTTCTTTTTAAAACCACATATGGCTTATTTGGGCCTTAAAAGCAAGACAAATTATATAAACCATGAATATGCAATTAATTCATACTTTTACTTTTATGTAGTTGTACATCAATAATTTAATAAAAAATATTTTAAACACCTTGTTTAACGTAGTTTATTTTTTTTCATTAATTTAAAATTTTCACATTATATTTTTAAAATGATCCAAAAAAAACTTTACCCAACTACATTTTTGATGGGAGAACATTTTAAAACTTAAATTGCCAACATTATCATAACATAATGTATTATTAAATGTTTACTTATCATCTAATATGAACGTCATTTTTGAAACAAACTTAATTTTTTCATAAAAATATTGTTCATTATGGTTGTCTTTTTGTATGTGAAAATTTTCATGGATTTTTTTTAAACTATTATTTTTTAGTCCTTCTGTTAAATTATAATATTTGTGACAAGTTCTTACAAGTTAAAAATGTACTTTAATCAACTATTGAATTATTCAAATATGCACCATCGTCATAACATAATGAGAATTTATGATGTGATCCATTTATAATTCCACAGTTCTACCACAAAATCTTTTCCAAATACCTAAAAAGTCATTTAAAAAATGTGTTACAGTGAAAATTGCAACACTATGACTCATTTTTGTCTACATTGTACCATGAAAACACCATTTAGACCTTTTTAAACACATTGATTTAAAGATTAATTTTGAAAAACATCAATCTAAATACCAAAAAAGATTTTGTCATTTATGATAAATGTGCATATCTACTTGGCGAAATCCTTTTAGATATTTTGATTAATGTTTTTCAAGACCAACCTTCAATCATGTGTTTTAATTTTAAAAAACTATGGTGGTAAAAAATGAGATATGAAAAAAAAAATGGAAAAAAATGTTAATTTTAACATCATTTGAACCAATTTATGAATTGAACCAATTCATTGGGTTCTAAATACAATGGAAATGGACTCTTAAAAATGAATATTAAATACTACTTTTGGTCCACCTTACAGTGTTATTACCCACCACAAGCACATGAAAAAAAAGGAATAAAAATAAATCATGAAAGTTCTATCGTTCTCAAAAAGCTTTGTTTTCAATGAGGGGATAGATAGGGGCCAAGCTCCCTACTCACCCTACCCCTCCCCACCTCTCTCCTTCTTTCTACTTCCTACATCCAACAACAATGCTACACAAAATGGTAACATTGACAAATTGCAAACACAAGTAACAATACTAGAAAGCAAGGAAAGGAGATTTTATAAAAGCTTGCATAAAAGCTTTGGAGAATTAATTTTGCAGTCCACTAAGAGGAACTTGACATTCACTTTGATGTGCATTGCAATCAAAAGAAAGGGAAAGAAAAAAACAAAAAGTTCAAGGGGGAGTACACCACAAATTGAAACACAACTTATAATTAATTAAAAACTACTAGCTCAAAACATCAAAATCAAAAACTTTAAGCCCCAAAAAACCTTGGAACCTTGTGACATCCATAAATGAACATTAATTGCAAAGTAATTTGAACATCAAATTGATAAGTTACAATTTAGAATTACATTAATTGAATTCAAGTTGTAACATCATACGATGTTGGCAAAGTCCATTAGTCATAAGACAATAATTTGATAATGCATTTATTAGAAGTTAGTTGCAATAGACACCAATTGTTTTTCATTAATGGATGAGTGAAAAGTTGCATAAATATTAGTTCATTTGTGGGTATTTTTCATGGGAAACCTATGAGGACACCTAGTTGCACAAAGTTGAACATATTTTTAATAAATATATGCTTCCATATATGATGAATTATGTTCAATTCAACTATTGCAACTCATTCAATAGCACTCATGTTGTAGAAATATTTGAAGTTGCAAGTGTCCAATGTAATTCAAAAATCCAATTGCAAGACAAGTTGCAAAAACCTCTATTTTCTCGTAGTGAAAATTATTGCATATAATTTCTACCATCTAAAGTGAACAATATTTCCCATAGTGTTAAATTATTGATCTTTGATAGAATAAATAAATGATGTTAAGTTAGTAGCAACATTCAATGTGTCTTTGACCAAAAATGGAAAACCAAGTTTTTAGCCATTTTGATGTTACTAACATTGTTGGAGAACACAATTGTTGGTTTTGGTTATATATGTTCAATTACACTCAAGATCATTTATAATTAAACAACCTCCTTAGTGTCTTCCATTAATGCAAGATATTCAACCTTAGTTGAAAACAAAACTACTGTAAATTACTTCTTTCCACTCCATGACACCTAAAAATTTCCAAATTTGAAAAATAACCATTAATCAACCTTATGAATTTTGTATTATTTGCCCAATCAATGTCCACAAAAACTCCCAACTCAATGTTATTCCCCTTATTGAAAATAATTCAATAATTTGTGGTACCTTTTAAGCACTTGAAATTTTGTTTTATTGCATTTATAGATGGGATAATTTAGGTTTGGCTATAAATCAGCTTACTCTAAAAATCAAGAAGTTTATGTTTCACCTAATATTTGTTAAGTAGATTAATGTTCCCACCATCTTCTTGTAGGCAATAGGGTCCACCTCGTGGTCATTCATGTTTGATTCAAATTTGGTACCTTTTACGATTTGAACCTTTATTGGATTACAATAAACACCCAAATAACATCCAAGTTACACCAAATTCATCATCTTAAACTACTATGCAACTTTTATTCAAGTTGCATATCGAAGCATGCAATCTTCTCTTTTATGTTTCATGTGTTGATTAGATCATCTATGTAAATCATGATTATCAAAATGTTGCTTTCACTGTGTTAAAAACACAACAACACATTTTGGGTTTTGTGATTCACCTTTGTAACTACATATTAATCAGAAAGGACATATGTGATTAATGACTAGTGAATTGCTAAACCCATGTCATTTCACTCATTTAATCATAAGGACATTCAGTTGCAAAGCCCAGTCGTTTTAGCGATTAGGATTTTGAAAATTTTCTTATAATAATGAAATTTCATGTTATCATTAACCTTGGTATGATGTGTAAAGTGCATGTCATCTCAACTTAGTCATTTTATTTGATTAAGTGTTACAAAAGACACCTTGATGGATGGATGACATGTGTCAAAAATCTAAATACACATTATGAGTCATTGCACATGACCAAAAGTCAACCTAATTTAGCCCATGTAACTAACATAACCGAAAATCAACCTAACTAAGTTAACTACCTATGTTAGACAACCTAGGCTACATAACCTAGGTTTACTAGCTTAGATTGAAAACAAACATCGATCTCTTAACCCAAGAAGCTTAAATTAGGCTACTTAACTTAAACCAATTGGCTTAGGTTTCATAGGTTACAAGAGTGAGGACTTGAACCCTTCACTTTCATTTTAGGGTTCAAGTCCTCATCCATTACACTTCACATTTTCTTACACTAATTATATTTAACACAAAGTTATAAAGCTCAAAATTTTCAACCTTGAATTAACCTTGGCCACCTTAGTTTGATTTAGGTCAACCTACCTCATACCTACCAACCTAGCTTAAACCTAAAGCTTTATAGGTTGACTTAAAATGAATTAGTTTGTAAACCTATTTACTAACCTAGCCTAGGTTAACCTAGGCATTCTTAGGCCAAAAAAAAACCTAGGATAATTATGTCGCATCTAGTTGCACAAACTTGAAGTGGTTACAAACTTAATAAAATATTTTGTAATAAAGCTACTTAGGTTGAATTGGTAAAAAACCTAAAGCTAGGAACCTAGGCAAGCTTATCTAGGTTAATCTATTAGTAAGGTAACTTATTCTAAGTATATTTAAACATACTAAATGTTGTAAATTTTTTATGTTTAATTAAATAACTTACAAGGTAACGTATATTATGAAGTAGGTTTTTACTAAGTAGCCTACATACATAGGTTAACTTAATAGGTATGTTAATTTAAGCTAATGTGTTAAGTAGTAAAAAATTCAAGGAGTTATGTATCACCTTTTTGAAAACGACTATTAATATTATAATCATAATTACAAGTTAAAAATAGATTGTTTAGCACACATACACATGCATGTGAATTCATGATTCAAAATCTCATGACACGCACAAAATTATGGCATGCCATGATAAATATTGATGCCATAAATTCAAGACACAAAAACTTATGGTGTCACAAAAAATCATGGATTATTATGAAAATTTGTGACACTTTGTTGCCAAACGGCATGCCATGTCATCATCATATGAAAGACCAAGTCATTATTAATCACAAAGGACAACAATATTTCAACTAACTAATAAACAAGGTTAATTCATCAAATCAATGACATGAATCATGATGCGAAGTTAGTGTCACAAGTCATGAAGTGTTATGACTACTTGTCAACCTTGTTGCCATGTTGCATGGCACATTAGCATCACACGACCATAAGTTATTATTCACCAAAAGTTGCAAAAATCAATGGAATCTTGTTATTACCTAATTTTGGATGACTAAAAATACATTAAGAATACATTTTTGAAATTTTGATATTTGTGTAAAAACCATCAAATCATGATATCGACTACAATTGTAAAACCATAATGCCACATGGCATCACAATGTCCTTTACAACTACACAATCATTAACATGAATTTGTAGTTACAATTATAGTCAAAAAAGATAAAATCATTTTATTAACTGGTTGTAAAACCCAAGATGTGTTGTGAAATAAAGTTTGTAATTTTCTCATTACTAAATCATGTGTACTTAAGAAAAATTAAATCAATTTTTTCGTATTGAGTTCAAGGAGATTGATGAAGTTCATTGATCACTTTGTTAAGTATGTAAACCAAGTGTTCAAATCTAGACTTTACAAAACCTTTGGTTTGCTTAATGTATACCTCTTCTTTTAAATCACCATTCAAGAATGTTGTTTTAACATCCATTTGCAAAATTTTCTAGCCAAGGTGTGCAAAAAAGCTATCACATTTTTTTTTGTGTTATGGGCTTGATTATTGGAGCAAAGGTTTATTGAAAATCTTAAACTTCCTTTTGTTTAAACCTTCTAGCTACCAACATGGCCTTATACTTTGAAGGTTTGCCCAAGGAGTCATTTTTCACCTTATAGATCCACTCGAATGTTATTGATTAGTCACACTTATGCTACAATTGTAAAGCAATTCTTTCCTTTGGGCAATTCAATGAATACCATGTTTGATTGTGTGAAATTCAAAATTCATTTCATCAAACCATTGTCATTCACCATTGTCATCTATTATTATTACTTTTTGAAAAAAGGACCAATTCCCAAACATGATCAACAACTTTCACAATGAACTTATTAAAACACTTAGGCATCGCAAAATTATTCTTAGTCATTCTTGTGGCACATATATTTGCCTTTGTTATGTAGAATCTTACTAGTTTTCCAATTCATTATTTACTTTAATCCTTTCTCAAGACGGGTCACATTTTGGAGGAGATTCTTTCCTTACATCAAATGAATTTATCAAATAGATTACCCCCTTGAGGTTATTTTCTTACTAGTGCTTAAAACACATTCGGGAAACCTTTAACATTATGTGGGCACGTGATGTTATAGCGTTCCTTTGTTGAAGTGGTTGGCTTTTAGTGGTGAAACTTTTAATCATGATGTTTTTAAAGCCGTTGGTCCAATGCATTCACGTGAACAAGTTAGGTATGTATGTTACATAAAGATCATATTTATTAAAAAAACATTTTGAAAGTTTAGAATTCTCAACAACTAATTAGCCACACTTGGTTAGAATTGTACAACAATTCCAAAATTGAATGTTGGCCTTCCTCTTTGAAAGGGCCATGGTCCAAGACATTAGAAAATACCCCTTATCACCAATGAGGTATGGAGGTAAAGGTTCGTTCATTGTTCCCTAACAAACATCTAACACACCTCTATAAAGTAAAATTTGTAGGAAGACAATCTCTTCAATAGTCATTAGTAGAACCAAGTATACCAATAAACACATTTGTGAATTTTTATAATAACCAACAACTACTTGGGCTACTATAATGCTATACTTACCCATTTTAAAACAGTAGTAATCATTTACAAAAGCTCCGAGTGGGGTTATATTGTAACAATATGAGTTGCATCTATAGCCTTGAAACATAAGGTAATCCACTCAAATCTATTTTGTGTCAAGATAGAGTTGAGACTAAATATTTGACTCTAAAATAGCTTTCAATGATCAATCTTCAAGAAAACAAAAGAAAAAAACCACAATTTTTCACAAAGACAGAAAGCGATTTAAAAAAAAGAAAAATTACTTACAAGAAACAAAAGAACATCCAAGAGATGAGTGAAGAAAACATTGTAGCAAACCATAGAAAACTCAAGTAGAAAACAGAGGGAATAAAAAACAAGGAAAAAATTATTGGATAAATGAATGGAATGAATCTGCAATCAAAGTTTAGGACAATTAAAGTTGGGAAACTCGAATTGTTCTCAAATTCCATCACTGTTAAAAGCAATGGACAGTGATGAACACAGTGAGAGCAACTGATGGACATAGCAGTTCATAGCAGTTTTTTGTTAACAAAACTGATAGCAGACAATGGATTCAAATCAAGCATCAAAACAATCTCCAACTGTTCAATGTCTCAACTGTAACTCAAGCCACACAAGGCAACGATACTGGCTATATGAATTATGCTGTGTTTCCAATTAAAAACAATTGCTGTCCAAGAGGAGAAATCACATCAACAAGATTTCCTAGTACTAGATATGCTTCTATTTCATGTGGAACAAAGAATTTTGTGATGCAAGGAGAAACATCATGCTGTTTTCTTCTATTCAAGTAATTCTAATAGAACATTTGTAGAAAATTCTCAAAGCCTATCAGCAAACATGCAAACTGCAAAAATGTTTTCACAGGAAAGCTGATGCAGAGGCTTGGGGGACTTGGGAACCAGCACCTTTCACTCATTCCCAGAGCCTGGGCCTTCTTTGCTGCTCAAAACCAATTCAAAGGGCAAAACTGTGGGACTAGATTCTGTGATACTTCTCTTGGATAAATTTTGCTTCAACTCCTTCCCATCCAATTCTTCTAAGAGTAAATATCTTCATCATCCCTTTGAACATTTTGGATGTGTCGGTCTGCATCCACTGCATCTTGACGCTCAGCATGCAGAGTCAGTGTTTCAGCAAGCAATGCTGGAGCAAAAATTGGGGTGCCATTGTGCTCTTCAGAGTCCATGCAGTAGGCAATTAGAATAGTATCCGTCCCCGTACCCACCACCGCAAAGAAAAAGGATGCAGCAATATAACCTAACCCCAAGCAGAACTGCAATAACAATCAAAGAAGCTTAAGTGAAAGCAGATGAAATCCCACCAAATACACTAAAACTTTCAAGGATGTTCACAGGCACTATGTAAAGACTTGAGAAGGGGAGAGAAGACAAACCAGAACTGGGAATAGCGGTGACGAGACACGGTAGTGTCCAGTCTTGAACGAGTGGCTGTCTAACATAAGAAAAGCAAACACAGCACATGCCAGGCTCACACATAACTTTGCAACTGATAGGAATAAACGGCCCATGGTATTCACAGTTCCAACTCTCATACTGTTGTTTGCAATGAGCACTGTAGCTCTTCCTGCTGCTCGAAAGAAGTTCTTCCCAGAGATAGCAATCTGTAACAAACGTGAAGCCGGATCAAATCTGAAACCTTCACAAAATCGGTATATACTGGCTTACAATGTAATGACATGGGATGAAATGTGGTTTAGGGCTTCATATAGGTTTAAAATATGCTTATAAATTTCCAGATTTAAGTGAAGACAGAAAACATGGGTACACAGGTTCTGTAGTCATACCACAACATAGGCATTACGGTTAATGAATTTCAAGGTCCATTCAATGCACCCTGAACAACCTTGAGTGCCACTGTTCAGTACGGTGGCTGCAACTCCACCTGGGGTCCGTTGTGCTGCCTTCAACCTCTTTTGAAGGGCAGATAGAACAACCCGAAAAGTTTCAACTAGAGGAACAATTGATGAGCCAAGAGAAATTGAGCCAAGGCTGTAGCTTAATACTAGCTTTGCTGATGATACAACTGGAAACCAACCCATTCCCTTCCAGTCCATACCATCTCCTCCATTCCACATCTGATGTATACAACAGATATTAGTCAACTGCTTTGAATGTCCTCAACTCAACATTGTTAAACAAAAACGAAAACAAGAAATTGAGACTTGTAGAAGGCTTGTAACCTAGGCTTACAGCAGTTTCTCCTCGAGCCCAGTAGTAGGACGCAATGGCTCCTGATATGGTTGTTACAGAGCAAGCAGCTATAAATGAAATGGCCCAAAACAAAACAAACAGGTGATACAAAATGGCCCACACAATGTTGTGAGTCGAATGCAAAGTGTAACCACAGCAGCCAGATTGTGTGACAGTCTGTGAGTATAAATCATATGATGCACAGCTGTTGTATGTGCAATTGTTTTGCCGGATTTTACCAGCGCTGAACAAATAGAGTAGTGCAGACAACCAATATATGAAAAAGAACCCAAAAGCCATAAATGGAATAGCAGGGTATACAACCAAGCTTGGCACTGCCCCAATTGCCTGCACTGTCACCTGCATTTCCAAGCCCACAAGTTTTACAGGCACCCTTATTCAGCCCATATGAAACAACAGCAGGAAATACTCAAGCTTATGTCTTCAATTCTTGATATAGAACCTCATGCCGCAAAACAAGGAAACAAGTACAACAAGGAAGATAGAATTAATATCCTGCAAAGTTAGAAACTGGTGCACCTTGGTGATGGACAGGGCCTCAATGACACGCTTCAGGAGAACAAACGTCATAACAACCGTCAGAACAACAACCAAAGTCATTATAATTGCTAGCGCTTTCAAATGTTCCAGTTCCTGCAAATGCAAGCCCCAATTTGACAAATTATCAGAATCACCATCCTGACTAATGTGTTTACAGCAGAACAAGTAACAGTTTTCAGCACCCTTTATCAGATTTCAACATCCACAACCCCAGTCCCCAACACCAAGTAACCAAAATGTGAAGTACTAATCTAGAAGCAGGAAAAAAATAAAAGACCTAAAAGCCACTTACAGTAAATGAAACTGATAGATCATCAGAACCCGAGTTGCCAATTACAGCTGAAATTGCGTCGTTACCAAGCCATCCGGCTGACGATAAGAAACCCACAGCAGAGAAAATCAGGAAACCTGTCCAGATTGACAGACGCTTTGCAATAATACTAGTCATTTTGTTGCGAGAAACAAGATAAAAATCTGCCCAATCCATGTCAAAACATAAGCATGTCACAATGGTAGTAGAAATCTGAACTGGATATATGGTGTCAGATGAGTAACAATAATTCCTCGTACCTTTGAAGTAGAAGTATAGCGTGAGCAAGATCATGAAAACATTGAGGAGTACAAAGGTCAGCCATGTAACCACACCCACGAAATAGCGGATTGCAACTAGCCATAACATACACAGTAGCATTGGTAGTAATCCCCCACACACAAACAAAACAGGCCATGCTCGTCCCAAATCTGCCACATACCTCTGGGAATAACAACACAAGTCAATTCAATTCCTCAGTCCACAACAAGATCCAATGATCATGCAATCCTCCATACATCGAGATGAGTTAATCTGCAACATATTGAAATTACCCAAATTACACTCCCTGTGCAATTGAATGATCCAACACAGAACTGATCCAATGTGGGGTTTTCACTTACATAGAAAATTGCAGAGGGAGTAGATAATGTGTCATGCACCACCTGTGGCAATATACTACCAGACTGAATCTGCGTTCCATTCATAGCATTCCAGAGTTGCAGGAGGTTGTTCTCCGGAGCAGGTGAGGGCTGACAATTCCAGTACACTGAGGAGCGCCAAAGAAATTAACAACAATCAAAGCACAGAATCAGAAGAGAAAGAAAGAATAACTAAAACCCTGAACCCTAGAAAGCAAAACTAAGGAGAAATCCGTAACCACGGAAACAGCCATTCCTCCATGGACTCCAACGTTCTTCAGAAAATACTAGGTACCCAATTCCTCAAAAAACTTCATGGACAAAAATCTCTAAGCATAATAACTCTTCCATGCACACGATTTCCTTCGCAAACAGTTGTTGAGAGGTGAGAACTCTTCTTACAGTTGACGCTTTCAAAGAGAACAGGATAACATGGGCCTGTGAGATTCCTGGACGAAGCGATCTGATCAGGAGTGAGTAAATCGTAGTAATCATAGTTGCGTTGCTCCCAGTCACGCATGGACAAACCGCTGTAGGTTCCTTCAGGATAATCACAAACCCAAGAGAGCTGTGAAGAAGCATTTCCATTTCCGGCCGAGACGGTTGTTGGGCAATTGCGAAGACAAATGCTGCGGGCAGTGCTGAGCTTATATCTGTCAGGATATACTCCTGACCAATACAGCTGGTTTGGATTCATCCAGTACCGCACCTGAAAGTCTTTAAGATTCGGTTTTGCTCTTCTGTCGCCGCATACGTTGCCTTTGTAGTCCAATCCATACACCAGCCTGCACAAGGACAAATCCATCCAAAGAGTCTCTTCAGTTGTCATTGGAATTCAAGCTTTCCGAGGTTGCCTTGGATTCAAGACTAACATGCAAACCCAAAGAGCCAAGCAGTTAAAAGAATAAATAGAGAGACATTGAGAGAAATTTTCAGCAGAGTTTTCAATGGATTGTGGGACTGTAGATCGGTAGCGAACGGACCTGTGAGGATCGCCTCTATTGAAGCCGAAGCTTGTATCGACGATGAAGCCAAATGCAAGCAAGGAGATGATGGAAAGGAACGCAAGGTCTTGGCATCTGCGGGCTTGTTTGATGCCAGGTTTTCGTATTGAACCTCCAGCTTCGTTGTCCGCAAATGCTGCAGCTGGTAGAGGGTATGCTGGAGTACTACTGGGAGATGATATTGCAGCCGCCTCAGCTGCTGCACGCCTTGACTGATCTTTGGTTTGCTTCCCCATCCGATCCTTCCGCGTGTTCCAAGCTCAAACGGTCGATTACTCCTACTCTGGGTACAGAGCAAAACTAACAATTCTCTCAACTCAAGTCCAATCTGTTCAGCTGCTCCAAACTGCGAAACCCACACAACCCACACAACAGGCTCCAAGCTCAGTACGAGCTCAAGATTGGTTCAGTCCTTGAACAATTGAGAGAGAGAAACTTTGGAGGAAGGCGACAACTAAGGGTAAAAAAAAAGCTGCAACAAAATCACTGGCTTTAAAAAAAACACATACGCTCACACAAACAAACGACGTATGTAGCAGAAGCAGCTGACGCAGGAACAGGAGCATGCAAAATAGCTAAACGACAAAGAACTCTCGGAGGGGGGAGAAACAGACAAGAATCCAAAGACTGAAATCTTGTAAGATACTCCACAAAATTGAGTGAAATAAAAAAAACCCAAGAACGCTTTGAACTACCACTAGGCTAGGGATCCACAAAAGTTTGAAGGCTGAAAGAAATAGAATCATCAATCAGTACACGAAATTCGAGAAATCGGAGCAAAGACGATCGCGAAGAGAGAAAAAGAGACGATCGCGAGAAACCCCGAGCGACCGAGCGACCGAGCGGACCAGCCAGCCAGCCACCCAGTGACAAGACCAACGTACTATCCCATAGTGTTTTCCCCCTCCCCTCCCCCCCTCTCTTTGATTACCCAACAGTACTTAGTCTTTAATCCTAACGTTAAACCAGAGTTAATTAGAGGCAGGGGGGTGAAAAAAGAATCCAGCGGACAGAATGGGGTAGCTTCTATCCAGCGGACGGCTACCACATTCTTCTCTAGTCATTATTACTCCTATACCGCCGACCGACAGTGAGATGAAATCCCTTTTATCCAGCGGTTACATAATTCAGCGGGCTGTCAGAAAGGGCCATTAATGACGCGTGTTTTTATTTATTTAAAAGTCCCGTTGATGTTGAGCTTTACCTCAGCCGTCGATTTTATTTCGTGTTTTTTAAATTAATTAATTAATTAATATCGGATCCGGTGATATATACCTATACCCCGCGCCCCCCCCTCCCTTCCCGCGGTTGTTGTTTGTTTCTGACTGGCGATTAGCGGTGACGTGAGTTGAAGTATGTGGAGTGAGATGCACTGAATGACTGGTAATAACCGGTTGCACCAATCATGTGCTTGCCCGCCTAGATTTCAATCTGTACGCCATAAGATTTTCAGAAATTAGGGTTTGGAGGTTTTTTTTTGGCCGGTTGCACGGAAGGGCAGAAAAATAAATTAAAGACGCTCTTTTACAGCTAACGTCCAAATACGTCCTTTTTCCTTAACTTTTGGGGACTTGCAACTGATTTTCTTTTTTCGATTTATTTATTTTTGGTTCCGGGCAGGGAGTGTGGGGTGGGGATGGGGAGGGATTATTTGTGCTCTTTTTTTCTTTTTGGCGATGGCTGTTTTCTTCTGGTTAAATTTAGCCAGTTGGCTTTTTTTCAAAATGTGTTTGTTTTCCCTAGTCATCACTTTAAAAAAATTTGGGGTGGGGGGGGGGGAGATAAATCCAAATTTCTCTATCTGGTTCTAACATGTACCTAGCGAAAAATGTGAAAGATTCTTTGCAAATTTTACTTTTGTAGCCATCTATAGCCAAATTCGGTTATATTTTCTTGTACATGATCACTAATATGGCTACATCACAAAATTGAAAAATAAAACCGTGAAGAGACTACAAACCAATGTAATTTTCATTTGGTCCCACATTTTGAGAAATGATCATCATAGTGCAAAGTGTGAATTGTTTGTTTTTTGAGAACTTCATGGAATATTTCCAATTGCGATTGTTGCCAGTTTGAACTTGCCATAAGGGGGAGAGCAATTAATTACTAGTTCAGCACACGCATTCGATTCTTCTTGGAGGTGGGGAGAAATTCAAAAAAATTCATGTTATCTTGATCACTCTCGTTAGAAAAGAGAAATAAATAAATAACTAAATAAATAAATCGTCTTGTTAGATTTTAGTGAATTAAGTAGGGTTTACAAACATTGGCTCTTGAGATTCTAATTGAAGGAGGAGGATTACTAGTTGGTTTCAACATGGGAAGGAAATCATTAGAATGGCCATAACCAAACACATTTTGCTCCAACCCTTCTATACTAGGGTTTAGGGTTACTACAATTGTGTAATTATTGTAATAACCTAATATATGTAAAGCTTGAAAATTCAATTCGTCTAGGCTATTGGGAACATGAAAGGGAACTATTTTCTTTTTCTTTTTCCTTTTTTGGGTGGGGGCAACTAGACAATACCAAATTCCTTAAATGCACCCTATTGAATGTACCAAACGTATGACCGAGTTAGTACTGCTTGAATCAGCTTGTGTGTAATGTAGTGTTAAGTGAACTTGCATAACTTGATTATTAACTACCTACTTATGTACTTACCTCTTATAAATTGTTCAAAGTGACCATAGTACCCATAAATGACCTCCATTTCTCAATTTTTAAGGATAAAGTACACTCAAGTTGGTGTAACTCAGATCTATGGTAGATTCACATTTTGTGTTTGGTAAATTTTATGTGATTGTGGGTCATATAAATTGTGCTTAAATGAGTACATTTGCATCCATCACAAACCATTTGAGTAATTAGTATTAGTAATTACTAATTCTCAGAATGGCCTTGGGGTTTCAAAATTCAAAATGTTTCATTGAAAATAACTTCAAATGAAAAAGAGATGAAAATAGGAGCCATGCGAATGATATTAGTCTAAATTTTTGTGTGTGTATTCCAATAATTGAAACTCACACACATGAACCACAAAAATAAAAACTCATATGTATGTATAAATGAGAGGCTTCACATGATGTAAAATGACATGGATTTATCTTTTGGAAATTGATGAAACCTGTTTGATTGAGGTTAAATAACACCAAAGAAAGCTGGATCTCAAATAGGTTGCCAAACTCAAAATTAGTGGGTTTGGGTTCTAGGTGGGTTCCCAGTTCAATTCTCAATCCAATTCCAGTTAATTGAAAGGAAATAGTATGATACCTAACATACCATTTCCTCAAAAGTTTTTAAACAAAAACCCACCACCAGAAAAAAAAAAAGAAGAAGAAAAAACAACAACACAAAAACACACACATCAGGCCAACATGATAGCCCACATGACAAGGCCCTTTATAAACAAATTTGAAATTCAAACTTTGAATCATTGACTAACTAATCATAAAGAATGTGGAAATGTACACAAACCTAAAATGGCAAAGGTAATGTTTCACTTGAAATTCTCCAAATATAACAATGAAGAAATGAAAAAAAACTTAGAAACAAATATATCCCAATTTTACTAAAACAAGAATATTACTTTTGAAGGATGTGATATCAATAAATCATTCCTTGCAATTAATAATGTTGGTTGTTAGGAGATAGATTTGTTTCATATTAACACTTACAAAATTTGAGTGAAATTAGACATCATTCTAGTAAGAGCATTTTCTTTGCATTGCATCACAATAGTTTGGATTTTTATTTTTGTAAATATCAATTTCTACCTAGGTCAATTATAGAATGAAAACATGCCTTTAAAATTTTGATCATCAAAGGTAGTCAACCTCCAAAATATGTTTTTCAAAAGCCACCAAAAAATGCAAATCAAGTGAAATTTTGTTCTTGCAATGCTCAAGACCAAGTCTTTTTGCCATGTTAGGTGGAGTGGTTTAGGGTGAACACATGGAAGAGATCACTTTTGCATAAGTTACCTTGAATGGGATTTTCATCATTCAATTTCAAAGTGAGAAATATTGATAACTACCTTGACAAAAGTGATAAATATGGGGGGGGTGGGGGGGGGAAGAGAACATTTAAGTAAAAAAAGTTGGTGTATTTTTTCTTTCCAAAGCTGGGATCCAACCCTTCCAATCAATAGGTTGAGCCAAGGCATTCATGACATGACCCAAATAAGCATCATTGATGGGTATATGAAAATATTTAAATGAACATGGATGGATTTGATTGCCATACTTGCGACTAGTTCTACAATAATTAAATGCCAAAATCACAAGCCAAAAAAAAAAATCAAAATCAAAATCCCATTGTGTTGGATTTCAAGAAAATCAAATCTTACATTTATTACACATGTTAAACAATATTAACCAATGGGCTACCACATTGATCTTTGAGAAATATGGAAAGACTTTACATACTTTTATCGAAATTTCAAAATATTCAAAGTGGGTGTCAAGCCACATTTTTTCAATTTCTTTTTACAAGTATTACCAATTATAAATTGAACATACTTTAGTCACCTTTTAGAAGGCACAAGCACAATTATGCGCTTCTAAAACATTTAGGTCTAATATGTTTGATAGCCTCTCATATAAGCATTAAATTGGCAAAGTTTTCCTTGAACTATTCCCATTATGAGCTTGAACAATACAAACATACCTATTACCTATTATGGCAACAAATGGGAAAAAGAGAAAAATTTAAAATTCTAACAAATACACAAGTGGAGCATATTTATGGATGTGTTTGACTCAAGCTGTAATGTGTTTTTTTACATTTAATGCATTTGGCACCTTTATTCCAATACATTATTATGTTATCATGGATATATATGGAGAGTTGATACCATAAAATGGAGTGATTCCAACACTTTGGAGTTACAACTTATGCTTCTAACATTAGCACCATGCACAATGTGTTTCCATTACAAAGTAGTAGATGTTCTACCAATTTCAAGAGCATTGGAAACATTAAGTTTGAATGTCTTGGTTTTGAAATTAACAAATAAAACAAAGATTTACATATTAAAATAAAAAAATTTGCATGAGCTAATCAATTCAAAGCTTAAGTGATTCAATATTGTGTATCAAATAATAGTTAGATAAGTATTCGAATTCTACTTGTTCTTTATTTATTTTCAAACTAATACAACATCCATGGTCAAGTTTCAATAATGTTAAACCTTTAAATTTTTGTTTAACATGTATGACCCATGATCACCTCTAATAATTATGCATATGTGGTTTAACCATTATGTGAAAAATGGAAAATTACTTAGAAACACATGCAATATAACTTGAATTATTTCACATCTTCACGTGCAATGATTTTGTTTTCAACAATCCTATGAATTGTATTTCCTTTCATTAAATGTTAATTTTAGTAGAATATTTATTAATCCAAACTCCAATTATGATTTTATGGATTGATGCTAAATTTACCAATTACAAACTACATGTAAATGGTGTGTCTACTATGGACATAAAATCTAAAACATTTACACAAGCTTGTTTAAACTAGCATTGGGTAGTTTTCATTATTTCTTAAGAATCAATGGGTTTGATACCTTCAAATAAAAAATGATAATAAAAACAACTATTTGAAGATTTTTTAAAAAATTAAATACCCAAAAAGGGGACCAATTAGTTCTAAGTTTCTTAAAGCATTTTATTTCATCCGATTTTCAACTTTAAAAATAATAATCAAGCATTTATAACCAATTATTTGAGCAAAATGAAAAAGTTATGAATTCAAACATTGCAAAAGTCATGACTTGGCCATTATGGATTTTCACTTGGGAGTTTTGGAAAAAAAATGGTCATTTCAATGTAGCCTCCATGGATAGATATAGAATAATCTATACAAAAAAAAATGATGACTCTTCTCAAATATGAATTGTCAACAATTTTGTTCGTTCAAATGAGTCCATGTTACATTTGTACACCATTTTGGTTTTAAATGCACTAACTAGCTTATTTATTTGGTTTGTGCAATTGATATAACCATGAATTTAATTTGAAAAATTCATCTTAATTTGATCCCAAAAATCCCAAATGGCCCTCTTTTTTGAATGTGTGGAGTTAAAAATGCACATGAGGTTTTCAAATCTTCCATAACACATTATATGAAAAATTTTACCCTAATACTTTGTGACATTAATTCATGACCCATCCATGCACCTTTTAATTCCCAACACAATAACGAAAATTTAAAAAGTTTTTGTAGTTTGACATGACCATGAATTCAGCTTGTAGAACTTTTTTTAACAATGTTATGTTGGACCTCAAACCACATGATTTTATTGTGTGGAGGTAGCGAGCGTGCCCACAACTCTCAAATTAAGATTCCTTCCCAAGGGCTTGATAGGAATTATTATGAATAAAATCACACTATAATTGAATCATTTTAGGCAAAATCATTATTGTGGGTGTGTATCAATTTAACAATGTGCAACAAGCTTGAATTTTGGTCATGACCTTTGGCAATCTTAAGCAAAAAGTTTGGGAATGTGCATGACAATTCTTTAAAACTTAGATTTTATTTTGAATCAAAATGAATCTTGATTAAATGATTAAATATAGAAGATATCATTCAATGTACACATGAACTAACATACATTTTGATCTCAAATTTTGACAATGACAAGAACTCATGTTTCTGGTTCAAAAACATTTTTAAAAAAAATTTAATGTGAAAAAAACATTATGCCTAACTCAATAAAAAAAAATTCTTTCATTTTTAATTTCTATTCATTGAAATTATTCAAAATAAAGGTTTTATAATGGTTTACAAATATTTTTGAAATTGTGCATCTAATAATCACTATGTTAAAAGTAAACACACTTCCCCAAGTTTGGTGAATTTCCTTTCAGCTTATATCATTATCATTCTTCACCTATAATTTCATGCCAAAATATCATTAATAACATCACTTTTGAAATATCATTATAAATTTTACATATTATGCGACATGTGCACTACATTATGCCAAAACATGGTTTTTAGAACTACATATATGATTACATCTATAGTCATATGTGCCAAATGTGACTACATGATTATGTAATCCAAACATTCACATTGTAAATACCACAAATTATATCCATGCCCCCAATTGCAAATGCCATTGTGAATACTATCTCCATGATTGCGATCATTTTTTACTATAATCACTAAAAAATCCAACAATTTATATTTAATTTTAAAACATAACTTATGAATTTTTTATTATTTATTTGTTGCCATGTGACAAGCATAGACCTAAGATTCAAATCATGCCACCACATGGCAACTTAACCATGGATATTGAAATTTTTATTATTCAACCACATGCTACCAATTGGCAACCTAAGCATAAGCATTAAGGACTTTTTTCTTTAACCATTTATTTGCTACCATGCGGCAACCTAAACATAGAAATACTAACTTAAGAGGCTTGGGCTAAGCAACCTACCTTAAGGTGCCTAACCTAAAAAACCTAAACTAAAACCAACAAACCTAGGCTAGGATAGTAGACAGGCCTAATTAAGCCTAATAAGGTGCCCTAAGCCCCCTCACTAGATTGCGAGGTAAAGGGTTCAATTCCCTCAACCATTGAACCATAACTTTTTTATGTAATAGGATGTTACCCACAAAATTATAACCATTAAATTACTTGAACTTAATTAACCAAACCTATGTAACTTAATGAACCTAGATGTAACATAACTTAACCTAGGTTCAATTAAGCCAACCCAAGTTAGTCTAGCCCTAAACCTAACCAAAACCATCCTAGATTAACATAGGCTTCCTAAGGTTAGCTTAGGTTAACCTAGACTAACCTAGGCTAAACTTAGGTTAATTTAAGCTTCCATAGGTTGACATAAGGTAACCTAAGGTAACCCTAGGCTAACATAGGCTAATAGAAACCTTCTTAAGTTCACTTAAAGTACACTAAGCCTTTATAGTTAACATAGGCCTAACATAAGTTAACCAAGGTTACCCTAAGTCTAACCTAGGTGGATATAGGTTAACCTAAGATAAACTTATGTTAAACTTCCCTAAGCTAATTAAAGTTAACATAGGTTAAATTTAAATTAACAAATGATAAACATAGGTTAATTTATGTTAAACATCAACCTAGGTTAAACCTAAACTAATGTTCTCAAAACCTAGGCTAAATCAAAGGTTAAATTTAAGCTAACTTCAATTAACCTTGGTTAAACTTCATTTGACATTGACTAAACTTTAGATAAATGTAAATAAAGCCTTGGGTAAATTGGCTAGAACTCAATTAAGCTTCAATTAAATTAGTTATAATTCAATTAGACCTTGGTTAAATTAGCTAAATGGATGAATTGGTTAAACCTTAGCTAAATTGGCTAAACCTTGGTTAATTGGTTAAACCACAACTAAATTGATTAAACTTTGGTCAATTGGTTACATGGTTAAATTGGCTAAACAATGGCTAAATATTTAAAGTGGTTAAACCTTAGCTAAATGCTTGTAATTTGGTGAAATTACTAAATTTGTTAAAATTTAGCTAAATTGATTAAACCTTGACAAAATTAATTAAACTTCAATAAAACTTTGGTTAAATTGCCTAAACTGTGGTTGAATGATTAAATTGGTTAAACCCTAAGTAAATGGTTAAATTAATTAAACCCTAACTAAATTGGTTAATCCTCAATTAAATTGGCTAAACCTTGGTTAAATTGGTTAAGTGGTTAAATTGGTTTAACCTTTATTAAATTGGCTAAAACTTGGCTAAATTAGTTAAACTTTATCGAAATGTAGATTAAACTTTGGTTAAACCTAGATTCAATTTAAATTAACCAAAGAAAAACTTAAGTTAACTTTGGTTAAACCTTGGTTAATTATAACCTAATCCTTGATTTAACCTAGGCTTATTTTAAGTTAATAGAACAAAACCTAGGTTAAATTTAAATTAACATTAACTAATGAAGGATAGACTTAAATTAAACTTCAACTAATGTAAGTTAAACCTCAACAAAACCTAGGTTTAATTTAGGTAATCAAGGCAAAACCTAGCTAAAACCTAAGTTAATCAATTAAACCTAGGCTAACTAAGGTTAAACCCAATTGAGTTAAATTAAACCTAAGTTAAATCTAGATTAACTAATTCTAAACCTAGGTTAAATTAAGATATATCTAGGTTCATTTAGGCTCATGTAGGCCTACCTAGGTTAACATAGGCTAACATAGGCTAAACTATTCAAACCCAATTAAGTTAACTTATGCCTCTTTTTGGATTATCTAAGTTAACCTAGGCCTACTTATGTTAGCCTACTAATTATTTGGCCTATGCAGGGTAATTTAGGATGGCTTAGATTATGACATGTGTCATGTCTTTTAATATGACTATTAATCATTTAGCCATAATTGTAATAATATATTGGTATTTATGATTATAATCATATAAATGTCAATGACTAGTGTCCACATATGACTATATGATTGAGTTTGGACATTAGTCACAAACTACCTTAGTCATGAAAAACCATGTTTTGGCATAATGCTAGTTTATTATCACCAAATGTAAAATATTCATCATCTATTGGATATTATTAATAATTGATTAATAGGCCAAGTTTGAAGCTTTTCAAAACTACCTAAAACTCACATTATTATATTCTTCAAGTTTGATATACAAATATTTTTTAAAAAATCAAATGCAAGAAAACAATATTTGTGACTACAATGATTCAAAACTCTAATGTCCTTTCACCTTTACCCATGAGCTTTTAGGGAATAAAGTGTATTAGGTTAGTAATTTGCATAAGAAATTGATTTATATAATAGATAATAAGCCTACCATAGTATCTAATGCAACAAGATTTTGCCAATGGAAGTGGCTTCCATTAAATTCAATCATGCCAAATTGATGTACATAAGTTATTAATTTGCATAAAAAAATGGTCTATAGTAGACAATAAGCCTACTATAGTTTTTGATGTAACAAGACTTTGCCAATGGAGGTAGTTTCTATTAAGTTCAATTATGCCAAAACATTATAGTAATTAATGGTTGCCAATACTAAAAACAACAAATTAAAAGACAATTGGACAACAAACTTTGACCACATTGGGGATATATAGTAGTTAGATAACTATATTATGAACTTATAGTAACAAATAACTTTTAAAACAAAGCTACTAAGACTTAATAAAAAAAATTAGGTATGTGGTTATAGTAGTATTAGGATTGTGACTACATCAATGATGTATTAACCATTCTATCACTACTAGAAAATGTGTGGACAAAACCATTATAACCAACCACCCAATTCGACTTTGGGTGGTCTTTGCATAACACAAACCACTCATGATTTTGTTGAGTGGCCAAATCCCACTAGAAACTCACCAAAGTGGTCATGCAATGGGAGTCAATGATGGTTTAGGAATTTTCTACCTAAAATGCCTTTGAACATGGTTGAAAATTTTCCGTTCCACTTTTCAAACCACTTGGGTGGTTTTTCCTAGTGGTGATTCTAAGCATTGTGCACAAGGTTAACCACCTTACAAGGTAGGTAAGTAAATAGGTAGCCACCATGTAGTTACATGTCACATGGTTTAGCCTAGGTGGCCAATGTCTAAATGCGACATGTTTGTATTTAAGTTTGACATAACCATAAGGTAACATATAAATGAATGCTACGTAACTATAGGTAGAAATCTACCTAAGCTAAAGTAATCAATTTATACTTAAGTTAAGTATAATAGGATATGTACTAAAAGTATGTCTATCTAAGCTTATAATTAGGTTAGGCATACTATAATTTATACATAGCGTATATCATATCCTATATATCAAAGCTAGATACCATCATACAATTTTTTATGTACCTACCTAAGTATATAATGATTTATATTTATGTTAAAATAGGCTAGGCCTATTTAATTACAAATAGTTAGCCTAGGTATAGCCTAGTTTATACGTATTTGGTCTATACATACTTAGGTTATATATACTCATTTTATATGTACATATAACCTTTACATATCTAACCTTACATATAAGCTACATTATTTTAATACCTTACCCTGCCCGTACCTATACCCTACATATGTATGACTATGTCAATTGACATTAATGACTAAGAAAAATATGATTAGTGACCATTTTCTAATCATACAATCACATATGCCATGTTTTTGTGCCTAATCATATTCTTGTAACCATGGATATGACTACATGACTAAAAGTTTTCATGGATAAAATCACGCGATTAAAAAAATTCTTCATGAACACCATATAATTATTTAATAATATACAATTTGAAACATTAAAAACTTATGGATTAAAAGGGAAAAGAACTAGAAAATAGACATACATATATACCTAGTAAGCATATTATAAACTTGTAAATGATCAAACATATAATTAGTGCATAAATAAATAACTAATATCTTATAATTTGTAGAATTTTCCTTTTGAGTTGTTAATTATTTAATGTGAATTTTTGGATAGTGGCTAAAAAAAAATTTGGGGAATTTTTTTAATTCTTGAAAAATCTCCCAAAAAATGGAAAACAAATTGCCAAAGTTTTTGAAATCATAAAATTAAATAAAACATTGATGTTTAGAATATAATTAAAATTCAAGTTGGGACTCTTGCTCAAAGGTTTATTTAAGTGAATATATTCTTTGAGTTTTTTGACATTAAATAATGAAATTTATTTTTATTAATGATATCCAAAAAAATTCAAAAGAAATCCAAATGCCCCAAAATGGCATTTTTTTAATGTTTCCATGTGATGGGTAGCAAAGAATGTAACTTTTGATATGTATTCATTTATCAAAATATTTGGTCATACAACTCGGAAAATTTTAATAATTTATATTAAATCACATTTATTGAACCATTTTTTAAAAAAAAGATTAAAATTTGATTTAAAATATGAAATTTAAAGGTATAAGTGTATAAATTAATAATTATGAAATTTCAATAACTTTAATTCTTTGTATAAAATTTATAAATGTTGTAAATAACATTATATGTTTCATATATAATGTATTTTATTTAAAAGTTTTTTATATAATTACAAATAAATATAGCACAACATTTGTATTATTTTTATTGATTCATTATATTTTTAAAAGCTGGGGAAATATTATATATACAGTACCACAAAAACCATGCTGATTTAAAATATGTTTATTTACAAATCATTTAATGGATAAATGTTTTTTTTCAAGATATCATTGTTGTTCAAATGTATGAAATAGTGAAAATTCAAATGCATTTTCAATCAAATTACTTTATATTTTGGTTTTATTTTTTTATAGATGTGTAGATCTTGGAAAAAAAAAAATTAAATTAAATATTTATTTTCATTTGGACAAATTATGCAAAAGACAATAACGGTCAAAGTTGGGTACTTTTGTATATGACAAAGGATGATGTGAGACAATGTTGTAAATTTATCCCATATCTTTTGTCAACAAGTTGAATTTGGTAAATTGTATAAGTAGATGAAAAAATATTAGTATACACACAATACATGCACTAAATATATTCAAAGTATAAACATTATTTGTGATGAACAAATAAAAAAGGCTTGTCACCAAAAAAAAAAACAAAGGATCCTACTTACTTGCCTACCTATTCCTATCTACCTAGGTGGCCTATATCTAGGCCTAATATAGTGACTTAACTTTAGGTGCAACCTAAGAAAGGACATAATGTAGGTGCTTAAGGTAGGCTTAGGTTGCCTAAACCTACTTTAAGCACTTAGATTTAAGCCTAGTTGCCTAGGCTTTATGTTTTAGGTACCTAGTTTTAGGCCTAATTTCGGTTTAATGTAGTTCATTTAAGTTCTAGACACGTGGCATAACCTAAGTGTTTAATGTTTCAATGCCATGTAGCTTAACCTAGGTAGCCAATGTTTAAATGCCACATGGCCAAGCCTAAGTGGCTAATGTCTAAATGCCTCATGGCATTTGACTAATCAATCAAAGTTTGATTAATCACCCAAATGACCACCACATGAAACCACCCATAGAACCACTAATTATACACCTACTATCCAAGCACCCGAAAAAAACCATAATTTTTGTTTTTTGAACCAAACCACCCAATGGCCTATTTAGTGGTTTCTTTATCCCACTAAGGACCAACCACTACTTTAAATCACTAAGCCTATTAGAAACCCACTATAATGGTTCCATTGCAAAATGAATGGTTTGCATAGTGGTCTACCCACATCTTTCTAGTAGTGTATAAACTAAAAACTTTTGGAGAGGGGTTAATTTAACACATGAATGAAAGCATGGTAAATTAAACCAATAAAATATTTGTTCTTGATACCATAATGTCAATTTCATTATGAAACCCCATGCACTCCATTGAATTAAATCCAATACCAAGTTTTATGAATTTTAATACAATAAGATATGTAATAAATGGGTTTTTATAACAATTAGTAAAATAGTGTTAAATTTTATTTTTATTTTATAAATTTGGTAAAATATGACTTTTAATATGAAAAAATAGTTTTTATAAATACACATTGATGGACCATCAACTTGAAAGTAAAAAAAATTCAATTAGACTTCTTGTCTTGTTTTATGTAATAGCTTGACAACTTTGACATTAATTATATTATTTGTAGAAATGGTGAAATATTCACATTTTTTTCAAATAACAAAGTTGTGTGAAAATAATATATATAGGAATATTTATGAAAATTATTTTCAACATGGAATCTTCAAATTGTATAAACTATTCAATATAAATGTGCCGAAGTTACCCTTCTATTACAATATTTGAAACCAATCTAAACATTTAATATTTGCATTTATTTACCTTTTTAAAAATCTATGTAATTTCATACTACGAACATGAAACATAATATTATTACACAAAATCAAATAACATCCTTATATTGACCATTTAAATAAATATATTTTTTCATTATATTAATATTTATTTTAATATGGCTAGTTTTGTTAAAAAAACAAGGATCATATAGTGACCTACAACTTTACCCTATTTTCACCCACACATATAATCAAGAATGTACATTCCAATACTATATACCTTATTTTCACACACAAAACACCATTATATTATTCCTAGAATGTCCAAATGATTATAAGTTATTAGAATTCCACATTCTTTGAGTTTGTTACTCCAATATCTATTAACACACCTTTTTATTGATTTTTCTTCACAATAAAACACACACATTCATACACTTTGAAACCATGTATACACAAGAACTACTTTAAAGTAACACATTTTAAATCTATACATTAATTATTTCTCTCAAAACTCTTCAACACCTACACACTCAACTTGACCCCATAAGTAATTTGAGGTCAGAACTCCACGCCTCTTACAATATGGGCAATCACATGAACAATAACCACTAAAATTCCTCCTATATCAACTTTGGTTGCCATTTCATTGGCTAAATTGCAACCACCAACTCATATTTTTATAATATTAATTTAAATATTGGAGGTACTGATTTTCTAGCCAATTCTACCTATTATTGTAATAATTACCATAATAATAAATACCATAATAAGTAGTAAAAATGAGCCATGTATTGGTAAATTTCCCTAACTAAACAATATCCCTTCCACTTTCCTTGATTTCGTATTTCCTCAAGTTTCTTACTTAACATGGCCCCTATTCTTCCTTGAACAAATTTTGGTAGAGGATTTTTGTCTTGTGAACCTTAAATGCAATTTAAAAAAAGGTAACAATAAGTGAAAACTTCAAGAAATGTATTTAAAAAACTCATAAACATTTTGAAATTTTGACAAAACAAAAACAAAACAAAATACAAGAATTCTTTAGAAAGGAACAAAATCCCTTTCATCTAATGAAACGACCCACATAATGAAATCTAAAGAAGAAATAACCACTTAACATATCGAGGAAACAAGTAGAATTATTTGACCACTCTTTGTTCAATTAATTTCTTCTTTCAAATCATTGATTTAAATAGCTAAAGGCCTAATTTCATCATGGAACATGGAAATCTATAAAATGGAAATTAATTAATTAATTAAAGAAAAATCCATGAATAAACAACTATGTAGATGTTTTATTGTCTTCCTAATAATCATTGTAGGGCCATGACATTTTGTGCCTCATGTTTCAACTTTTTCTTAAGTTGGTGTACACTGAAACATTAAAAAATGCAAACACAAAGGAGGGGGAAGCACCATTGCAAGTAGTGTTGAACAAAAGGACAAGTAAAAGGGAAACATCAAAACAAGCAACACCATGAGTAAAAGCACAAGCAAAAGAAGGGAAATCACCATTGCAAGTAGCAACACAAGCATAATTGTGAACACATAAGGGGAGAACATAGAACACCATTAAGAACATCACACATACAAGTATTAGCAAAAAAAAAGAATAACACCACCATGAATATAACATCACAAGCAAAAGCAAAAAAAACTAGTTAAGAAAAACAAATCTCAAAAAAATCGTGAAATGTAATTTATAGCATATCACAAATGAAAACTCATTATTAGAGTGGTTGGTATTCAACTTAACCCAAGTTGTACAACAACTTGTTTTTTATTTGATTTATCGAGGCTACTCCCTATGACACAAATGTTTTACTTCCATTTGTAACCATTTTGAACCCTAATCATAAACAAAAAATAATAATTCTACTTTAAATTGTACCCCTAGGTAACATGTATACATGATGCTTTATATTTTAATTAATAATTAGAATTGAAGGTTAAAATTTACCTATTGAAATTCAAGCAAGGGCAAATACAAGGGAGGTTATTTTTGCCAACCTAGTTTTTTTCCTACTATAAACCCAATAGGTTGATTATTAGGTCAATTATTAGGGTGGTCCACATCTACCAATTATCTCCCAAAAAAAAAAGTTGAGTTCTTTTTTGGTTTGTTATCATTTTAAAATACTCATTGAACACGAATTTAAACCAATGTTGGTTAGTTATTGAAAAATCAATCAATTATCAACAATGGTCCAAGGGTTTATTATTAATAACCTACTTATAGGTTATAATTTTAACTAAGGACCAAAAGAGAACCTACCTTATTACATTTTGTTAATTAGGTTTTCTAGTAAAAAAAACTCAAAAATGATAGGCATGAAAAAAACCACCATATCAATTTAAACAAATTGATTTGTACCTATTAACGTGACTTGGTAGTCAATTTGAACCTTGTTGTTTTAACTGACAGAGTGATTGACATAATGACTAATTATTTGATTAGTAAATAGTGGACTGTTTGATTATGTCAAATTTATACATAAATTGAATTTTTTTTGGATTTTTAATTTTTTTAATAAATAGGTAAATAAGTAGATAGGTTAGTAATAATTAAGTATAAGTAGGTCAAAAAATGCACTTAGGTAGGTAGGTGCTAGCCTAACCTAACCTAACTTAATTTAATATAACATAACCTCGCCAAATTAACTACCTTATTTTAACCTACCTACCTTAGCCCTTCAAGCATGCACATAAGTTGCAAGTATAAGGAATTGAACCCCAAACCTTCACAATGATAAACCAAATCTTTATCAATGGACTACACCAAATGTTTAGCTTTTTTCAAAATAAATTATTTCACACTTTTTATTTCACACCACTAAACATAGTGGTTTAACATAATGGTTAAATAAAATGGTTTAACTTAATGGCTTAATCAAGTGATTAAATATAATGGTTAAACCTTGGCTAAATTTAATGATTAAATCTAGTGGTTAAATTTAGTTGATAAACCTAATTATAGCTAAACTTCATGTCTGAATTTAGGCTAAACCTAATGATTAAATGTAGTGATTAAACATAATGATTAAACCTTAGTTAAACATAGTGATTACATTTAGTTAATAAACCTAATGGTTAAACATAATGATTAAACTTTGACTAAACAAAGTGATTAAACAAAGTGGTTAAACATAATGATTAAACTTTGACTAAACAAAATGATTAAATCAAATGGTTAAATTTAATGATTAAACATAACAATTAAATCAAGTGGCTAAATTTTGTGGCTAAACATAATGATTAAATTTTGATTAAACATAATGGTTAAACTTAGGCTAAACCTAATGGTTAAATTTAAAGGTTAAACATAATGACTAAAATTTCACTAAACATAATGGATAAACTTAAGCTAAACTTAGTGGATAAATATAATGGCTAAACCTAAGTTTAACATATTGGGTAAATTTAATGGCTCAACATAGGTTAAACCTAGTGATTAAATTTAATAGGTCAACTTAGGTTAAACCTAGTGCCAAACATAGTGGCTACACCTAATGCTTAAACCCAATGGTTAAAGTTTAATTAAAATTTGAGCAAACCTAGTTGCTAAACTTAAATAAGTAAATGGATATATATGTAGCTAAGTAATATGTAGGTAGTGGATAGGTAAATAGGTAAATTGTACGAATGTGAAAAAATATAGGTAAGTAGATAGGTAGGTAAGTAGTAGGTAGGTGGGTGGATGGCTAATAATAAGTATGTAAATAGTTAGTTAGGTAAATAAGAGGGTGATTAGGTAAGAAGTAAATACATAAAGTAGCAAACCATGTTGCATTTGAGTAAAGATCATTGGTCATATTGACTAAATGTTGCACTTGATTAAAGACCATTGGCCATTTTAAGTAAATATCATTAATCATCTTAACTAAATGTTATACTTGATTAAAAACCATTAGTCATTTTGACTAAAAATCATTGGTCATCTTAATTAAATGTTTCACTTAATTAAAGACCATTGGTCATTTTTACTAAGATTATACAACTTAATTATATGTATTTAGTCAAACAAACCATTATAAACAAGTTTATCGGTTAAAAAATACATGTGTCATTCAAGCCCCTAACCATTAATCAAAATATACAAATCCATTAGTCAAAATGTAAATTAGTCAATTTGTCTTTTAAAAACCATGATTTGTAGTAATGTTAGTATGAATTTTGTAAATATTTAACAAAACCTTACAAGTTGGGTATTACTTTAAAGGAAATCAAAATTTGACTTCCAGCTTTTTATGTTCCACTCAAATAGGTTCTTAATCCTTTAACCCTCAAACTTACGCCACCTACTTTATTGTCAAGACAAGTAATGTGTTTCTTTGTTTTTTCTAGTGTCATAATCATATTTATTAAATTAAAAAAAATCTAAAAAAAGGAACCATCGTCACAAAAATTAAACAAAACATAAAACATAACCTACATGACATAATGAGATTTATAATAATGAAAAAAACAAGAGGATGCACAATGGTCACAAAAAAATATTCCTTAAAACCTAACCTACCTTGATATTGTATTAAGTAAATTTTTGGTAAATTATTTTAAAACGAACCCTTATGCATAATGGATGAATATCATGAAAAATAATAATCAAGGAAAACAATAACCTAACCAAGGTTATTGTTTGATAAACAAGTTGATAATATGCAAGTCTTCCAAATTTTGAGATTTTGGTTATTAAATACCATGTAAATTATTGACAAAGACATTGCCCCAATGGTAATGAAAAGAATAACCCTGACCAACATTGGTTTAAACCTTTTCATTAATATGTACATACCACATATCTTGTGCAAAAACAAGTATATCATCAATATATGAAAAACCAATCTTGTGTGCATCAAATATTGATTGTATAACGTAATACCTGGTTAATTTGACAATCCTTTGTTAATTATATAATTCTTTTTCAATTTGACACCCTTTTGAATTAAAATATATATTTGACAAAGGTTACAATATTAATTAGCAAATTATCAAAGGTTGAATATTAATTAATTAAAACCTAATGCCATTTTCATAAAGTTACAAGGGGTTGAGTAGTCTACTTTTAAAATTACCAAAAAATCATTATTAAATTTTCTCATCAAGTTGCTAACTTTTTCATTTGCACATACCATATAGGTGCTTGATTTCTTTGTGAAACAACTTAGTAAACAAGACCCATTCAAACGGGGAAAAAAAACACAAGGAAAGAAATATATATTTATATATTTTTAGAACTTTCGACACATTCTTAAGGTATTTATTATTATTTGGAAAATTCACAAACAATTTAATTAATGTCAAATTGGCCTAGTTATTACAAATTTTTTTGATCTTAATTTTTTGAATTGAGGGAATAGACAAATTTAATTTGATCTTGTAATGTGCATGTAATTGTTCATTAAACATCAAGCCAAAACATGAAGATTTAAAACCTTAAGATTGTTGACATGCATAAGACTTTTAGCCTATAAGATGATTAGGGCATTACCTTTGATTAATTTATGGGGAATTTGACCTATGTAATCAATGTCCTAAATTGTATGTAACTATGGTGTTAAGTTGAAGCACATCATGGGAAATTTTATAAGTTGCTTCACATTATAAAGTTCATATATGTTGTTAATAATTACACAAAAACATTAAACTATTTCACATGGTTCAAATGCAATTGATGGAAAACCTTAAATCATAATTTTATGCAATATAATGTTCACAATTACCTATCAACCCATCACATAATTCAATTAGAACTTGATTTTGATTTGGGAACAACCAAATATCCTTTGTGTTATATTGGTTTTTCATATTTTTAAACGTGTCCACCTTTTTTATTATAAATTTCAGCAATGAAATTAAATTGAGGATTATTATGAGCACATTATAGATTATAAGGAGTACATGTTAAATTGGGCATCATTCATGTTAATATGTTTTTTTATATAAATGTGATATCTTAGGACATATAGCAATTAAAATAGTTCTAAATTATGGATCAACTATCAAGTTATCATTAAAATGAAGTGTTAACAACCTTTTTTTATTGTGAAAATTTTGGGTGTATCATTGTCATCAATTTTCATTTGCATGGGGCTAGTAATAGTGGGAAATTTTGTTTAATAATTTGTGGTGGAAAATAGTTGTTAGTAATAATGGAAAATTATATATTATGTTGTCATTAATTAATCTTTATATTAATGGGGTCAATGGTTCACAAGAGAAAGCTTGTATGCAATAAGTGGAATTTTTTTGCAATAGTCACATGAATTTTCTCTTGAAAAGTAAATAACAACTTAATCATCATGCAAAAGTTCAAAAGGTTTTCATCAAAAAGGCAACAAAAACATTTAACCATATGTACTAGAAGGCATAATAACCATACCGAACCAAGGGTGAATCAAAGTAATGTGACATTGTATATTACCTTCCAAGTTCATGGTTGTTTGTTTGTAAAGTTGGGTGAATCTTCACGACAAGAAAGACTAATGCAAACCATGAATATGTGTAATGGCTATATATAAAATGAACATGACTTGAACATTTCTACTATTGTAGGGCAAGTATGAGGTTTTGGAGAAATTAATTAGTATAAATATTTTTTTTCAAGAGGAAATATGATTAATTTAATTTTGGTATGTAAAAGGGTTTTGAAAATTAGAGGCCCATGTTAATCTATATATTCAATACTTACTTGATTAGTACAAATATGAATTTGTTCAAATGGAAATATGATGAATCTATTTTTGGTACATAATAGGTTTTTAAAATTAAAGCCCCATATTGGTCTATGTATTCAATATTTACTTGATTATAACATGGTAAAAATAGTAGTGTTTTTTTTCAATTTTGACAACTTAACATCAATAATATTTTATTATCAACTAAAGGGTAGATGTAAGCTACAGTGGCTCAATATTAGCAAAAATTACACTTTTTCCGAGTCCATACAAGATTCTTTAAAATGATTCAAATGGACATGGTTGTTATTTTGAAAAAAATACTATTCTAATTTTTGAATAATACATATTCAATCACCTACAAACCTTTCGAAATCTATGTAAAAACTTGTATTTAATGTAGTTGATGTCATTTTTTAATTTGGAAGTTCTAAAAGGAAAACCCATAAAGTCCATAGGAATAATGCCCCATTTAAAACTTTCAAAAAATATGCTTTTGGGACAAAGAAATTGAAAAAAAAAAAAGAAGTTACAACTCATATGGATTTATGAAAATATGGTCAAATTTTAACCATTCAAAAGCCTTTAATTATTAAACAGTTAACACCAGTATTGGCCAGTTATTGATTTTTTTCAATATCTGACTAGCTAGTTGTTTATAGAATTTAATTTATGATTTACACATATTGTATTGAAAAAAAAATCCAATTTTATGATACCTATCGAATATCAATATTGTGGCCAAATCAGTTAATTTGGTTATCAATACTACTTAATTTTGTGGGAACAATAACTATTTGGTATCTATAAGGGTTAGTTCTTACAATAATCGGTTTGAAAATTGACCAATATTCAAAGGTTTTAGGTAGGTTATTAAGTTGGAAATTTTACATCATTTTTATTTGTTTCATTTGATGTGCAAAGTGAAGTAAAATGTTTTACATAGAAAGAAAAATGTGAAGACTCAAGATTCAAAACAAATTGTGGTATATTGAGTCAAAACAACAAACATACATTTTTATTTCCTTCCTTTATTACTACTCCATAGATTTGGATTAACATGATGGATCAGATTATCATATTGTTTACCCCAAATCGTGAGTTTCCTTTAAGCTAGGATATTCCCTTAATAGTTTACCATGTACAAATTCTTCACATTTAGTTCAAGATTATATCAAATGTTCTAGTTCCTTTTTCTAGACATAATTCATATATCTTTCTAAACATAACTCATTAGTTGTTAATGCTCCATCTAATAGCCAAAATTTCTACTTCTCTCAATTCTAGGATATCACATACACCACCTTCATATTTGCCATGTATAAATTCTCACTTCAACTCAAGATAATATCAAAATAGTTATAGTTTTTTCTTTCTAAACATAACTTACCAATTGCAAATGTTATTTCTATGAAGTAGAATTTCTACTTTTCTCAACCCTAAGATATCGAATACATTACCTTCATATTTGCAATGTACAAATTGCTTGCTGAAAAACTCAAGATTATGTTTATTCTAATTCCTTTATATGAACATAATTTTTTTCCATTTTTTCTTAGCTTGTTTCCATCTCACAAAAACTTGTTGTCCCATTCCAAACCTCAAGACCTAGCAACTTTGGAGCTCTGGAATCAAACTTTTGTCATCATCTCCTATGTCAATCTTTATTTGTTGGAACCAAGAGTGAGGAATGCCTCTTGTGACATGTAGTTGATTATGCCACTTGCAAAATACACATGTTTCCTTGTAAATAGGAGCAGAAGTTGCCAACATTGGTCTACGAAATGACCTCACATTATAATCATAAGAGGTAAATGATCCAAAATGAATGGCATACCTGAGATTCTTGCACAATGTTGGTTGTATAATTTTGGATTGCTTTTGTAATATTAAAGTCCATGAACTTGAGTTCACTTTTAATTAGCAAAAAATTGGCAAGTTTTAAGTTTGAATACAAAATCCATTCTTCATGGATGGTCTTTAAAGCTTGCAATACATGTAGTAAGAAACCATAGATGAAAATGTTTAAAACCTTATTATGAGAAACAAACATTTATTATGTACAACAAGAACAATGTCACAAAGTAAGGTCACATAAAAAATTGCAAAGATTAAGTTACAAGTGTAGAAATTCGTATACCAACCAATACAATCAAAGCCAAGTTGAACTCCAATTGGATTTTTTATATTTAGTTTCATTTTCTACTGCCTTGTTGCTTGCATTACAAAAAACATGTTTTCCAAGTAAATCTCCCCATATTCCAACACCGTAAAGATGAAAACATCTTCTTTGATGCACCTTCCCCATTAATTCTTTCTCTCAATACCTTTTTGTTTGTAACTTGTAACTTGCATAATATGATGGACATAGGTTGGGGTCCTAGATTTTTTGACACACAATCGAAACTAAAAACTAACTAAAATGAAAATTCTTAAAATGACAAAGATGTTTTATTTGCAAGCAAGGAACTAATTTTATTCCAAGCAATATTATAAAACAGAATGTGAAGTTCACCTCAAAATCAATGAGTTGTATGATGCCATTTGCCTTTTAAATGTTAGAGGTATTCTATGTCTTGACAAGATCACCGAGCATAAGTGAAATCTCTACCCTTCAATGAGATACACTTTGGAACACATATTGTGCAATAAGAGGCCATACCTTTGAATGCCTCAATGTTGCCGCCTTTGCCAATTTTCTCAATCTTGTCATACCTCCTAACAGTGACCCACACAATGTTTGTTATTTATGTCCACATTTTTTACTATATAGTTGTGGAATGGAGGGGGCTTCCTCTAAACTTTTCATAGGTTCCATTTTTTCTCTAATGGCTACATAACTTGAATTCAAACAAAATCCATATATAATCAATTGGGATTTCAGGACGAGTTCAAGATTCTGACGTCATATTTATGTTGAATATGAAGATTAATTAGTTTAGGGCCTTTATGATTGTGACTCCAATCTGTTATAGGTATAGGCTTCTGTTGACAATCAACACTTTGCATAGTTACTCCAATAATTCCTAAGTTCCAAGTTTATCCATTCAAAATGCTCCTTGCACAACAAACACAAACTTGCAACATATTCAATAATGCCAAGGTTCATAACAGCCCAAGTGGGCAATAAGGAACTAGAAATCAAAAAGGTAAGTGATATGAAAAAAATTAGTGCACAAAATGGTTGTTCCCAACTTTTATTGATTTATAGGCAACAATGCATGAATTTGATGAATCACCTTCACTCAAAAAAAATTCTAGATTGCGAGATTGGATGTAATAAACCCCAATATACATCTAAGACAATTCTATGATAAAATTTTCAGAATGAAGATGTTGGATTAGAATTTTAAAATCAAGATGCTCCAAGAATTTCAAAACCAAAATGCTCCAACAATTTGAGTTCATAACTAACAACATGTCATGTTTCAAAACACAATGCAAGGAATATTAAATCAAAACAAACTAGATCCTTACAATTGAAAAAAACAAAAAATAACTACAACTAACATTGTTGGAATCTTATTCATGGCAAAGATGCTTCCTTTCATAAACTATAACAAAATGCTCATGAACAATCTTATTCCTCACTCTAGCTCATCACCATTGTAATGGCCAACTGCATCTAGAATGATGTCATTATTATCAATGATATTGGCTTCGTCTATTAAGAAATCATCCAAGGATGTCCCGTCACACATGCAATTTGCCTTTGCATTAAAAGAACAATTCTTCATGATAATGACAAGGTTATCTAGATTTTCCATTCCTAGTTTACAATGATGTAGACTTGTCAAATTTTTATCAATACAAAATATTCTTTTGGTTTCAATTTGAAACCTAGGATTCCCGAGAATCTACCTTGCAACAAAAGATATGTTGGGAAACTGTAATTCATGGGACTTCCACCAAGTTAAGGGCAGTAAGCAATGCTCATGCTTCACATGCAAGTGGCAAAATAAATATAGTTCATTATTTAATAACCTTTACAAAGTAATTTCATTTAAGGTCACTGGGCCAAAAATGGAATCTTCATCAATAACTACCAGTGCATCAGTACATTAGTAAAAATCAGACAAATTGTAACCACTATGTTTGCGACTACATGTGACTTATAGTCGTTTACAACTAGATTTGGGAGTATTTGCAAGAATAAGAATTTTTAAAACTATGATGCAATTATTAGAAACTTCATCCTATTGGTTCGATGCATTTTACATCTACTTTCATCCATTAATAGGTTGATATGTCCAATTAATCAGAATAATCACCAAATTAGTTACATCCTAAAGGTATTTTACGGTGACATAGGGGTGTATTTTTCTGTATGTATTAAAATTATATTAAAATTTATATATATAATGAATCTCAAAATTATATTTAAACTTTGAAATTTTCTATTTAACTTCAAAAAGCTTATTTGATCTAAAAGTTGATATTTGAATTTTAAAATATTATTTTTGACTCCAAACAATTAGTATTTCAATTCAAAAAAAATTTAATTGACTATAAAATTGGACATTTAAATTTTGAATATTTTTATTTGAATAAAAAAATTTATATTCAACTCTGACTTTTTTTCATTTAAAGTTTAAATAAGCATTTGAATTGAACCTTGAAATTTCAATTCTGAATTATTATTTTGGATCCTCAAAATTATTTATTGAATCTAAAAATATACATTTCAATTTTTTATTTGAATCTGAAAATTGACATTTCAATTCTGAATTTTTAAATTAAATTTTTAAAAAATTCTAAAAATTAATATTTGAATTCCAAAATATTTTTTTCGATTAAAAAATTTATTATTTCAATTCAAAAAATTATAACTGAGTCGAAAAATCGACATTTTTATTTTGAATATTTTTATTTGAATATGAAAATTGATATTTCAATTCAGAATTTTTAAATTTAAATTTTAAGAAATTATTCGACTTGAAAGTTGAAATTTGAATTTGAAATTATTATTTTGGATTCTCAAAATTAATATTTCAATTCAGGAAATTGTTAATTGAGTCTAAAAAGGGACATTTCAATTTTGAATTTTTATTTGAATATCAAAATTTACGTTTCAATTCTGAAGTTTGTTATTTAACTTCAAAAAAATTATTTGTTCTAAAAATTGATATTTGAATTCTGAATTTGAAATCTAAAAATTATATTTTAACTCAGAAAATTATTGATTGAGTTTCAAGGGTTTTTCCTACTAGTATTATCCATAATAAATTATTTTTATAAATAGTTAGAAATGATTATTTTTATTAATTATATTTTACACTGAATAATTATTGTTCTAACATATTTTTTATATTATATAATTTATATTCTTACAATAAAATAAATAAATTAGTGTATTTAATGTTACATTACTTTAAAATCATTATAATTACTTCAAATAAGAATTAATTAATATGTGCATAATTATTTTCCAATTGAACATAATTATTCACAATCTATAATTTCTAACTTTAAATGTGAATAATTTTTTTGGAGAAATTATAATGTAATTAAAATAGTTATTTTTATGATTTTAATTTCAGGAATTATTATGAAAAAATTTTAATTTTTAAAAATTCTATAATAATCATCTATGATAAATATTTTTATATCAATTTTATAGTAATTATAAAAATTAATGTTATGTTTAAATTATTGTATTATAGTTAATAATTGCCAATAGAAAAGACATTACTTGACCTATAATCTTTTTACCACAATAAATGTAATTATATAGTAATTAATGTAATTATTTTAATATTAATATTTTAAAAGTTCGTGTAATAATTTATTTTAAAATATTAATTTTTATTTTATTATGTATAATTGTAAAATAAATATTTAAAATATTTAATTTTAAAATCAAAGTAATTAAATTAGTTCTACATTAACTATATTATCTATAATTTGACCAGAGTTTTAAAAGTAATACATTATTTTTAATTATTTTAGTTATTTAATTATCTATGAATTATGTATTGACAACTTGTGAAGAATTAGATAGCTAGTTTTAAAAATATTAATAAGTTATTAATTATTTAAATAATTGATAATAAATACTTAATATTTGTAAGGCATAGTTTATAATTTAAATATATGTAAATTTAATCATTATTAGTTAAATGATTATTTATATATCTAGTGAACCATGTACTTGAATTGTTTAGAAATATAAAAACTAAAAAAAAAGGCATGAAGAAAGTTTTTGGAATTACAACTTAGTTTGTAGAAGAAGTTATAATTTCAAAACTTATCCCATATTGTTTATTTTCCATTCCTATTTTGAACATTATATAAACAAGGGGTGTGATCATCTAATTTCGCATTAAGAAATTTGTGCACATGGGATGAGCCAATCAAAAGGTTTAACCCAAATAAAAAAAACAAATTATGCACAATTCTAAAATACTTACCTCCCTAACCTATTTATCTATTTAATTAGGTAGGTACCTAGTTTGACCTACCCACGTAGGTTGACTAATGTGCCTACCTACCTAAAAGCCTACCTACATGAATAAATATTTAGCCTAGGAAAGTAGGACCTACCTACCTACCTACATGAATAAATATTTAGCCTAGGAAAGTAGGACCTACCTACCTACCTACCTTTTCACCTAGGTATTCACATAAGTAGGTAGGTAGGTATGTAATTTAAGTTTGTAAGCACTTATTTATATATGTACCTAAATACCTACCAACTTAATATTAATATTTTTATTAAATTCATTTTAAAATGTCATATGGCATATTTACATTTGGGCCACATGTCATAATATAAGATCATCCAAACATTTGAATTAAATGTCCTAGATTATTTTTAAATGATCACAATATTTATATTTTAAATAATTAAATATTGGGACACGTGGTAGCATATCATATGCCTTCAATTGTAACCAAAATAACTACATTTTAGTTGTTTGCGACAATACGTATACAATGGATTCAAATAATGAACTTGTATTTGTTGATTTTTTCTTTCATCTAATATTTTTTTGTCATTTGCAATTAATATCACATGTGACTTGTCTAAGGCAACTAAGAAGATTTTAGTCATAAATGTCACTTGCGATTAAAATTTAGTCATATAGACTAATTAAAAATACATGTTTTCCCTCTAGTGATAGGGTCAACAAAACTTGGATTTTGGAGGTGAAAGGTTGCCACTAGCAACGACATCAAAGACTTAATATCATACTTTGCCACCATTTCCATAACTTATGTTCATCCCACAAAAGCTTTAACCACATCTAGGCATTTGAAATGCGGGTCCAACATCAACGCAAGCATGTTATGTGCCTTGCTAGGAGTGTAAGTAGTTGCAAATGACATAAAGGGAGCTAAAATTGTTGTCACTTTATATGCAAGCGTAATGCTTACAATTCAAACTCAAAAACCCCCCTAATAAAATTTTCGAAGGTGGTTTCAAATTGCTAAATCTCCATTTGCATATTCACATTAATTGAAGATGCAACATGTAAAGCATCCGAAATTAACCAATGGTTGCAGGTTTGGTTCAAAATACACTACTTCACAACAAAAAACATAGTTTTAGTCAGTGTTTTACAAATTGCCCACATCAAAGCATCTAGTACATGTTTGAGCAATTCCAAAGTTTCTTGACTGCCATAGCACAAATTTATGGCATCCTTATATTCCAAGGTCTCTTGGAACAAAATAATTTTGTTGGTGAGCCTAGTCTTCATCGGGGTTTTCAATTTTCGATGGCAAAGGCTTACATCAAGGCATGTCCTCTTCCACTCACCCCCACCTTTGCTGAATTTCTTAATCCATATAATTGTTTTTTGCAAGGTTGATTGTTTGGCTTTCAAGTTGACCTCTTGAAAGCCAATACATATTGTTGCATCATTGCAAGCATATTGGCATACTTTGCTAAAAGCATGGCCAAAACAATAACCTTGCCAAAGAGCTACAAGTTTCAAGGGAACACGATTAACCATAGAATTTAAAGCTCTTGCAAAGGTGGACAGATTACCCCCTTTGTCTTTCATGTATGTAATTTATTTGTCTAATAAATTGTAAAACGACAATAGTTCCTTCACTTGTGTAACCATTATAACTTTGGATGTATAAAATAGTTTCAAAAAGCCCACTGTCTCATGGCAAGGCACCCAATGTGAGTTTATGAAATTAATTACAAGAGCAAATGTGTCATGTCCAAATCTAGAAATCCACAAATGAAAAGAAGTTGTTGTGATACAAAATTTTGAAGTTGGTATCACAAATTTTTCCATGGTTTTTGCAACCAATTCAAGAATGGCATGTTGAACCACTTGCTTCTGATTTGGAAACACAATTCAGGGATTTTGACACAAGACCATGCAACTTAGCCATTGATTCTCAACAATAGAAATAGGCATATAACCTTTGGCAATAAGCATGAGCAAGTTTTCCATTAATTTATTTTGCCCCAAATCCTCCTTCCTATAAGGAATAGTACTGCCAAAATGATATGTGATGGCCCCATAACTAACAACAGATCTATGCTTGGATTTTTTTTGACATTAATCATCTTATGCAACAAGATTCAAAATCACACTCTTCCACTTTGCCCATGTGTATCCATGCTTAGAGGTCAAATGTTTCTTCATTGATGTAATCCCATGTTGGTTATACGTGATTAGTTCATTCCTTTTTATTATAGTTTTGCCATAACTATATGCATGGGAAACAAAATGGCATATAATGCAACGCATGGTTTGAAAGAGAATAGGATTAAATTTACTATCGTCATTGACCACAAAGAATTGCCAAGGGAGAGAGGTCATACTATGAAGAATCCAAGCCTTCTTATTCATGTTCAATTAAGCTTTCAACAATTCTAATGCAACTTTTGCTTCTAGGTTTGAGGTGCTTGGGGTTGCAATACCTTCAGAAGGGGTTGGTGCGCTAGGTGTAGAGATTAAACCAACCACTGGCCTTGAAATTTCATTTGAACCTAATGCCATTGCATTAGCACCATCATCATCAAAACCAGTTGCCATTGGGTCCACATTTACATTCAAAATTTGACTGTTTGCCATTTTTTATTTGAATTTGGATTATGGACATACTAAAAATTGTTGCGTACATAATGCAATTCGATGAATTCACTAATTAGGATTGTGAAACAAGAGAGCTTTTCAATAGAAACCAACAATAAGGTTTTAAAAACACAATGAGCTCCTAAAACTTCAAACCAAGTTTGGATAGACTATTTCAAGATAATATGAAAAATGCAACTTGAAGAACCCTTGAACTAAGGGTTATGAGAATAATTTAGTGGTAAATAAAGGCTTTGAACACAAAAGTTTTGAGAATAGAAACTAGCAACAATGTTTAAGAAACACAAGGAGCTCCTGAAACCTTAAACCCGACTTGGACAAACTGCTTCAAGATTCATATGTAAAATGCAACTTATAGAACCCCGAAATTAAGGGTTGTGAAAGTAATTCAATGGCAAACTTAAATTTTGAAACACAAGAGCTTCAACAAAAACCAACAACAACGTGTAAGAAACACAAGGAGTTCCTGAAACCTTAAACCTAGCCTAGATAGATTGCTTCAAGATTTATATGCAAAATGTAACTTAAAAAGAAAACCCAAAACTCAATATTGTAAAAGGAATTTAGTGGTAGATAGAGGCTCTAAAACATAATAATTTCAATAAAAATTAACAATAAGGTTTAAGAAACACAAGGAGCTCCTAAAACCCTAAACCCAGTTTGGACAAACTGCTTCAAAATCCATATGCAAAATGCAATTTAAAGAAAATCTAAAACTCAGGATGTTGTGAAAGCAATTTGGCAACATACACAAACTTTGAAACATAGGAACAAGGATTTATTAAGGAACATGGAACATGAAACCTTAGATCTCAAGTGTATCAAAGTTGTGAAAGACTATCTAAAGCAATAAGCAACCATGAAATGCACAGCCAAAAATGAAAAAGAGTGCACACACATTTACAACATAAGAAAAAAACATTTCCTAGAAAGCTTGACAAGTCGATTGTTGAGGATGGTTGAATCCGTTCCAAGTTCCAACAGAAATCCCACTTTGTGCATTCCTTAATCTTGCACTCCATATTCATATTCATAGCATTCAAAGAAAATCCCAATGGTCATAATTCAAACACTAAAAAAAATAGAATTGTTGAGCATGGCGGCCATTCACTCATAAATCTTTGTGCTACAACATGTGAATGCTATAAAATGCCATCATTCGAAAGGCAGAGTTGTTGAACAAACAAGCTTGTGAATGATAGTTTTGTTGCTTTAGGTTTAGGGTTTAGACCAAAAAGAAAAAACCTAAATGGATGGAACTTTTTGGATGAACAAATATACATGGATGAAGATTGGATGAATAATTGACCTAAGTGTTTTTCACTTAAACCCATAAGGGTATAGGTTGGGTGTTACTTTTTTTCAAAGTAATACCCTATCAATAATGTATTAATGGGTATTGAAAAAGTTCATATTGAGCTAGGTAAATTCCTACTTGGGTATTTCTAAATCTCAAACCTAGTAGGTAGGTTATTTGGTACCTAGATTGATAACCGGGTCAAAAAACAATGATCGACCAACAGTGGTCAATTAAGGTTTTCAAATAAAAGATTCCTCGTATGAGTTTATTATATTATATATTGAATCCCAATAACAAATTTGGAATGTGAATCAATATAAAATTTTCAATTTTATGATGTTCTAGTCAGACAACCAATCCATATTTTTTGACTTCAAAAGTCCATTACTATTAACAAATGATTTTTTTAATCCCTAAATAGCCACAAAATTTTCTTCTTAATAAAATTATTAGTTTAGATCCAAGTCCCAATTAGTAGATATAAGGATTTATTAATCACCACATGCATTTGAATAAAGGGTACCCATGGAAAAAACACCATTTTGTCACAACAATGAGCCACCATAGCTTGCATTTACCTTAAAGCCATCATTTGTCAATGCACATCTTAATTGATGGTTAAATAATTAACAATTTTGGTAAAAACATGCAACTTTTTCATGAAATACAAAATGTCAAGTTGATTGGCTACACATAATACCCATTTTGTTGCACATTGAAACACATTGATTAAACATTGTTTAATAAAATGTCCACCCTAACTATATGTTTCCATATCAATGAGTAACAACTTTTGAATGTAAGCCAATGCTAGTTTAGTGAATAGATTTTTTGAAATACTAAGACCAAATAAATAAGGTATTAAATTTGCAATCTATGTGAATGAATATACAAACCAAATGTTGATACACATATTGATACTTGTGACAACTTTATATAGTCACCCAAGTTTGATTCATGACATAAATGAAATTGAAAGTTTATTTTGACCATAAGCATGTTAACTTCATTCATTAAATTTTATGGGCATCGCCAATAAAAATTTCAAATAATTTATCATTCAAAAGTATAGTGCAAAAGACCCTTGTGTATATCCTAGACAAACATATGCAAATGCTTCATTATAATATGTTGATACTTGGTGTCTAATATATTTTGCTTTTGAAGTTTATCAAAACTTTACTTCCTATTAGTTAAATTAATTAGTACATAAAGTTTGAACATTAATGCAAATAGTGGGGTGTTGAAATAATGCAATCTTGCCAAATATAATTCAAAATAATAAAGCAAAACATGTTATCCTTACTATTTCAAGACTTAATGAACTTGAGTGAAAAGTAGTTACCATGTTTGAACATGTACAAACCTACTAAAAAGATGAGGCATTTAGTTGCAAGTGTGCACAAAAGTAATAATTCAATAATTATGACAACCAACAAGTCCATTTATATTCACATGGTTAATCATAAAATTCAAAAACATGAGTGGGCATAAACCTTGGATATTGAAACTTAAAACATTTGATTTCAAGGAAAGATTACCACCATAATGCATTAAATGTGCATTGAACTTGATGAAAAGCATAAAGTTTTGATATGGTCAAGTTCAAATAAGGACAAACAACTTTTGGCAAGTTGCAAATTACCAAATGGGTTCAATATTAAACCGATACACATTACATTGAAAATCAATTGAAAATTTGTGCAAATATATCATTTAAAAATAACTCAATGATTAGAAGCATTTAATAGGTTGGGAGTTTAATCAAATTTTAAGTGACTTTCATGGGAAAAAGGACCAAAATGTTTTCTTTTCATCAGAGGAGTTTATTTACATTTATAGAATCTAAAGTTGCACATCAATATGAAAATATTAGGGTTATGGATTCTTGTACTGTAAAATCAATTGGTCATTAAACATAACCCAATATATTAATTAGTGTTGCCCATCCACACACAAAGATTATGGGTTTATTGTAACTATTAATGTACATGTATCAATATGAAATGTTATATCACCCATGTTAGCTTATAGTGGATGTACTGGATGGAACCTATGATATTTCGTTCACATATGTAACATTTACATTCATTTCAAAGCCAATATGTTTAGTGGAAGTCTTATTCCTTCAAATATTTGGAGATTGACAATATTGGAATGCATACTTAAATGTGCATTGGTGGTGCATGGTTGCATTTTGCCACCCATGGAGGGGGGTGGGTTACAACACCCATGCACCTTTTATTTAACTACCACCCCAAGTGCACCTTTGATCATGCACCCCAAACAACAATGCCATTGAATGCCCATTCCACAACATGTTAATATCACCTAAATGATTTATATTCATGAACAAATATTGATAGTCATTCAAAACATCAAACAAGATTGTTGGAAAAAATTTAATAATTTTAAAATTTCAAATGCACCTTGAGGTTTGTCAAATGGCATTGATGGTAAATTCCAAAATTTGCATTAATGGAATTATGCAAACTTGGGGCACATTACTTCATTCCTTGTGATTAAGACTAAAATGCAAGAAGGCAAAAACACATTATAGGGAAATTGTTGTCACATTGTATTGTCTTTTAGGGGTCCCATGTTTGAACTTCAACCATGTCGTTATTATGAAGGACTTTCACAATTTTTTTGGCATATTATGGTAGGTCAAAACCCAAATAAGTCAAATTCCAAAGAAATTACATTTTTGTATTTAACATGATGTGATGTTAGAGTATATTTGTGCTAGAAAAAAAACGTCACATCATATTAAAAAATGCACAAATATTCAAAAAATGATTGAAATGATTTTTAGTCTTTATGAAATTTGTAATATTTATTAAACATTGTGATTCCATATGATTGGAATAAATTTGTGAATCATGTGAAAAGTTTGATAATTATCATATTATAAATGGGTGTTTTTGGGGGCACCTATGTGGTAAATTTACATTTTGACAAACTATCATTTTCAAATGGAAAATGACAAGATATGTGAAGTGGGTCATTTTTAAAATTTTAATTTCAAACATTTTTTGGTTGACTAATTCAAATCCAAACCTAATGCAATCCAAAAATAGAAACATGTTCTATTATACTACATATACCATAAATATACCCATTATTCCTTGAATTTAATATTTTAATAATTAAAAATTCAAATAATATTATATATCATTAACTTTGTGAAAATAAAAATATCAAGCCCAAACATCAAAAATGAAACCCAAAATTAAATGCAACACGTTTTACATAAATATACATTTACATACATGTCGTGAAAGTGCCCAAAGTGGGCCCCTCATAACGTGCTTCCACCCAAGAGCTTTGGGTTGTTCAACCCAAAACAACACACTTCGCGTACATTTCATGGTCATAAATAGATAATAGGGTTGGTTAGTGTTCCATTTATAATCAAAATTGGGTTGAATGAATTCATCACATGTTCACACAAACTCACCATGTGAACTAAACTTTTATGAAAAACATTATTTTCCTCATAATATCTCATGAATCTTGCCATGAGGCCTACATCCCAATGCATTTTCTTTAAATCCCCAAAATCCATTTCTCAAATTGAAGTTCATTTTGTTATTGTATAATTTTGGAGATAATAACCTTGGGGAAACACATTTTTGTTGAACATGTCGTGACATATGGTGTTGTAAGGGTGTAAATCTATAGTAAAAACTACTAAACAAAAATACTAAAGCCAATCAAAGGTATAAACTAATCAACCAAAAAGAGATGCACGCACATATATATATATACAATGCACAAAAGGAGGCTAAGATGAAATTTTCATGTATAATTGAATGAAAGAAAGAATTGAAGTGCAAAGAAAGAAGAAGATGTAATGTATGTAGACGGTGGCCGTGTAATGGTTGTCGTGAGCATCTAAAAATCCTATCTGATTATGGAGGAAACTCTCATGACAAAGGAATTCTAGAAAAACTAAAGAGAGAAAGGAAAGGCTTGGCCTTTTATATTGTCGCCAACAAACAAAAACCCTAAGTACCTAATAACGTACTGTCGCCTAAGACCGTACATTAACCCTAAAAGTGCACATGGGCATGCCCGTAATTGGCCATCATGTATGAGGCCATGTACGGGCATGACAGCTGTCGTGACGTGTAGTGTCGTGATGTACGGTGTCATAAGGGTGTAAATCCGTAATAAATTCTACTAAACAAAAAGATTAAAACTAGTCAAAGGTATAAACTAATTAACCAAAAAAAGATGCATGCACATATACACAATGTACAAGAGGAGGTTGAGATGAAATTCTCGTGTATCCCCCCCTAGATTTGAATTGGGAAAAACATGGCATGGTCTAAGTAGGAATCAAGGTGATGTAGGAGAACATGATGAAAAATACCAATTGCCGGCGGGAACTTGAGTGAGCTTTGGCTTGAAATAGAAGAGATGGTATCCACCATTATAATTATCACAAAGCAACATCTAATCAACATTGTATGTCCTTTAACATACCTGACATGGATAATCAAGTGGAGGAATCCAAGTTGACGCGATGATGGTAGGATCCAAGCTTGGTAGGTGACAGGGCACACAATTTTTGGAATGATCCCGAATTGTGCGTCCGTTAGCTCCTTGCAACTCCAACACACATGAAGGCTTGATCACCTTAATCCTCAAGATAGTGCGACCGGAAGAAATGTTTATAGTATCGTTGGGTTGCCATTAAAGATACACAAAATCACCAACATCAAATTGTTTCACCTTAGGTTTGTAACTGCCACCTCGTGTGTGTGCATACCGTATGGTGTCTCGATGTTTTGCAATGGACAAGTTCTCCATGGCCATGGGCATAACCCTCCTGAATAGATTAACCCTTTCTGCAATGACCCTTGCCCAAGTGGCTGGGGAGTCCAAGTCCACAACCTGGTCCATTTGAATAGCAATGGAAGAGGGTGGAATGGGATGTCTCCCAAAAAATTAAAAGTAAGGAGAGAAATGAGATAAAGAGGCATGTTTGAACATCCTATAACCCATGGAAATGTAAGGGAGGGCCAGGTCTCAATCCTCTTTGTTCTTAGCGAGACAAATCTTCCGAAGTCTTTTCTTACACGATTGAACCATCCTGTCTACAAGGCCATCAGCTTGGGGATGATCTCTTGAAGTTCGATGATGGTCAATGAGAGCATGATCAAGTAGGTCTTGTAATTCTCCCCTGAATTTTGATCCTTGATCAATAAGGCACTCAGCATAAGCCCCAAACCTACTTAGAACCTATTGTAAGAAAGCCTGGCTGGTGCTATGTGATGATTTGTTCGGTAGCGCAACAAGCTCAACCCACTTTGAAAAATGCTCAATCATAATCATGATGTAAACATTACCCTTGGAAGTTTGTGATACCTTTCTAGTTAAATCACATGACTAACAATAGAACATGCCCTGAATAGGGAGTGGAGAAAGAGTGAACTGTTGAGAGGAAAAAGAAGTTCTCACTCTATCAAATTGTTCACACCTAGCAATGATGTTTCGGACTTGAGCATACATACCTCTCCAATGGTAATGAGGAGCAAAAAGGCTATAAGTACGTTTAATTCCAAAGTGTCCAAGCTCCGAGTGTACCTTTTGAATAAGACCAGGCTGTTCATGTGGTGGTGGAACCATTCTGTCGCCTTGTGGTAAGCATCGAACAAGGTGATTATCCCTCCATGAATAGCATTTGGACCATTGTTGCATGCGATCTTGTTGATTTGATGTAGCTTGGAGAGGGTATTCCCCATGCTGAAAAAACCTTAGAGTGTCCAAGTCCTCCCATATATCCACAATGGGATGCTCAACTAGGTTACATTACAGTAGTGCAAAATAACTAGATGCATTAGATACATGTATTGTTGGAATCTGGTCAAAATCTTGCATGGCTTCTGAAAAATCTTCAAAGGTAGTGAGGGGTTTCCATGACATGTTATCCGCATTTTAATGTGTAATACCAAGTCGGTGAATAACCTTGAACTCATACTTTTGAAGTATAAGCACCCAACGAGCTAACTTACCAATAAGCTTATTGTTGGTCATCAACCACTTGATAGGCTGGTGATCAAGGTGGCCAATAATAGCTCCAATACCAAAAGCACTCTAGTCAGTGTGTAGGATGAAGACCTTGTTGAAATCAGGTCTTCTCAGAATGGGGAACTCTGAAAGCTTTTATTTGAGTGTGTTGAAAGCTTCCTAAGCTTCATCACTCCATGTCCAAGCAACATATTTTTTTAACAATGCATAGAGAGGATGAACAATAGTATTGAAGTCTTAGACATAAATTTTGTAGTAATTACATAATTTGATGAAGCTCCTCAACGTGTGAACATCAATAGGATTGGGCATTTCCAAAATGGCTACTACTTTGGCCCAATGAGCCATAATACCATTTGGCAAAATTCTATGACCAAGGTAGATTACTGAGGTGACAACAAACTCACACTTTTTAAGATGGATCTTCATATTGACTTCATGGAGCCTTTTGAATAACTCCTCAAGATGAACCAAATGTTGTAGGAGTCCCTTGCTATGCACTAGGATGTCATCTATGTAGCACTTTAGGAAATTTGCCCCTTCGAGAACCTAGTCCATGACTTGTTGAAAGAAGACATGTGCATTATTCAATCCAAAAGGCATCACAAGCCATTTTCGTAACTTGTTGTTTCCATGGAATGTCATTTTCTTGTGATCCTTTGCAACGAGCACAATCTAGTTGAAACCTTGCCCCAGATCCACAATTGTGAAAATGTTTGAATTTCTAATGCTATCAAATAATTATTTAAGGATGGGCATGGGGTACCTATCTTGAGGTGTAACTAGGTTCAAAGGCCTATAATCCCCGCACATCCTTTTTTTAGTCCATAATCCAGTTGAATCTTCCTTTGCTAACATTACTGTAACGGTTGCGAAATCAAAACTTGATGGCTAAATGAGACCATCCTCATGGAGCTCTTTGCATCTTTCATCTACCAATTCCCATTCATGCTTGTTCAACCTATGCATCCTTCGATAGACGAATGTTTCATCTATAAGGTCTATAAAGAACTGCATGGTCTTACACCTACCTAAGTCTTTTTCATTAAGAATGCGAACACATTTTCATATTTAATTAGCAAGTATGTGACCTGGTCTCTTTCCTTCTTGGTGAACTGGTTCCCCATAATGAAAGGATAGTTGGAAACACATGGAATGGAGTTGGAAAATGTGTTTGAAGAACCTAGTGTATTGGGTTCTCCACTATCCAACTACGTATATTTGTAGAAGGCTGTAATTGTTTCTCTAAAAGTTGATGTACCTCCAAATGTATTAGACACAACTTGAGTCAAATTACATGGTACCTCCCCCCCCCCAACATTAAGAATGAAATGTAGAGTGTTGAAGATAGGCAAGTGTACTTGGTCGGGGTGCCATGTGGTTGCATCGCCAGAATTATAAGCTAATTGAATCAATGTTAGTGTTGTGTACATTTGAAAAAATACACAAATTACCAACAACCATGTAAGGGAGTTCAAGTCCATGCTTCTCCCTAGTAGAGTGTTACGCTCCAATCTAGTCACCTTAGTGTGACTAGTAGTGCCAATTTGGAACCCCATAGCCTTTTCTCTTTCTTCTAGGTTTGGTTCATCCCAAGTGGTTGAAGCACGACAATACACCAGGCTTGGTCCATCTCCTTGAAAGGCATGTTCTCCTGGTTAGGAGACAAAGGTGGGCCAAGCACCTCTTGGTTTTCGTATTGTGTTCGTAGGAAACCAAGGAGGTTTCTTTTGCCTTGTAACTGGTTGGCAAGAACTTTGATCATCCAATATGTGAGAAACCTGTAGGTTGGGGTCTCTGACAGTGTATTTCAGAGCTAATTGCAAAATTGAGAGTGGTGCCAAATTGGTCCACCAGTTGCGCAGTCGGTGCGCATAAAAACCACATTGTGCCACATCAAGTAAGAACGGCTCTCCAAGGTAATGCTTGACCAATGTGTAGTGCTCCTGGACTTTTTCCCTCTGATTAAGCTGAGAAGGGGTGTTCTCAATTACATAACCAAGTGTAGGAAAAATGGATTAAGCCTAGGTGATTAATCATATCATGTCCATGAAAAGACAAGATCTTGTGTCACTCAAGCCTTATGTGAGGTGACTTTCCGTCCCTCTACTCCCGGTTCTACAAGGTGATTGTGCTTGGTAGCACAAATGCTACGAATGACGGAAAAATACAAATGTCATTCTAGATGTTAGATTGCGTTTGTAGTTGAAATTAAATAGCCCGCCTTCTATGCATAATTTATGATTAGGATTGATGGATACATATTTCCAAGTTCACACATTACACATCCTAGGACTTCATGTCAAATTATCATTCAATCAACTAATGTTTAAGGACTCAACATCATGTCCAACATAACTGCAGACCACTAGTCACTTAAAATGTTGTTTCTCACACATGGATTGTTCAAATCTGGCTTGCTATAGTTCTCTGGAAAGCTAACAACAAGGCGCACCAACCCACCAAATCTTAAGATCTGAAGCTACGATAATAAGGAGTTATACTACCAAACCCGAGAGGGTTTTATAAAGATGATAATTAAACCTTGCTGCAGACCACTAGTCACTTAAACTATTGTTTTTCACACATGGATTGTCCAAATCTGGCTTGCTATAGCTCTCTAGAAAGCTAACAACAAGGCGCACCAACCCACCAAATCTTAAGATTTGCAGCTACGACAGTAAGGAGTTATACTACCAAACCCGAGAGGGTTTTACAAAGATGATAATTAAACCTTGCTGCAGACCACTAGTCACTTAAACTATTTTTTCTCACACATGGATTGTCCAAATCTAGCTTGCTATAGCTTTCTGGAAAGCTAACAACAAGGCGCACCAACCCACCAAATCTTAAGATTTGCAGCTACGACAATAAGGAGTTATACTACCAAACCCGAGAGGGTTTTACAAAGATGATAATTAAACCTTGCTGCAGACCACTAGTCACTTAAACTATTGTTTCTCACACATGGATTTTCCAAATCTGGTTTGCTATAGCTTTCTGGAAAGCTAACAACAAGGCGCACCAACTTACCAAATTTTAAGATCTGTAGCTATGACAGTAAAAAGTTATGCTATGAAATCCGAGAGGGTTTCTGAGATTTATCTAGAGTCCCAACCTTCCAACACTATCACTAGATTTTCATTCTCCTTTTCTTCCTTCTTCCCTCCACCAAGACTAAACATTATTTCCCTCTTCAAGAAGC
>Ga0116231_10000811_pt1:0-47500 | contig 59271 bp, 41 predicted proteins | sample S1TSphgellanicum_2_FD_89695 | JGI IMG/M metagenome (GOLD analysis project Ga0116231, IMG submission 89695) | Host-associated microbial communities from peat moss isolated from Minnesota, USA - S1T2_Fd - Sphagnum magellanicum MG | ecosystem: Host-associated > Plants > Peat moss >...
GAAGGGGTGGTAGGGGGGGGGGGGGGGGGGGGGGGGGGGGGGGATTACTACCATAATATCTGAAATGAGGAGCCTTACCCTTCCCTAAACACATGCGGAAACTAGTGAAAATAAGTAAGACCGAGTTGTCAAAGGACCAAGGAGTGTAATATCCGTCAAGGCGGGCGGATATCATAATTCTATACCTAATCTCAAGTTTCAACACAAGCCAAAACATCATCTTTCAAAAATACTCTTATAAAAATAGACCTACTACCTAGGGGCCAAACTCCCTGAAGCTACTACACTCTATAATGAATCTAAACACAATATCCTTGTCTTGGTAGGCAAGGCCAACGAAGGCAAAGAACATGATGATATTTTGTGTATAGGTAAAGGCTCCCTATTGAGTGAGCCTGGCATTATGGATGTAAAGCTCCCTATGTGGGAGGGGCAGTAGAACACCTGAAATCAGGAACCTAACACCTAACTCTTCATTAAAACTTGTTGAAATTAGCAAAAGACTCATCAAAATCAGCTGCCATGGGGTCTACTGCCTTAGCGGTTCAATACATCAAACACCGGTCTTACAAGTGTAATGTGCCCCCATCAGGCAGTGCTAAAAATTGAGCAAAATCCAGGCCCATGATTGCCCCTAAAGAACAAGGGCGAAACAGCAACAGGTTTTTTACCAGAGTGGGGCAGGTATTAAAAATTGCACTAAAACCCCTTTTGGGTTTTAAGCCAAATATCAAAGTTTGTAACCTTGGTTATCAACAAAAAAACCTGATTTTGATAGATAGTCATGGTTTTCAAGAATTCAAATACCCAGTTATTACATATAATAATAACCACACATCTCCCACAAAAAATAAATAAAATTAAATCAAACATTTGCCTAAAACTGCCGGGTCTTTTCCGGTTATTTCATGAAACCCAACAAATTTTTCAAAGGTTTTCAAAATACCCAAAACCAGCAATTATTTCAATCAGGTTTTTTTTTTCAAATACCTGGAACTGGCGGTTCTTTGGTTCTGAGATTTTTCAAATACCCAGAACCAGCAGGTGTTACAAAAATTCAAATACCCGCCCCACACTGGTTTTTTGGTTCAGATACTTGTAATGCAGTTAATAGTCTTTGGCTCTCCCACCAGACCCATTCAAAATGTACTCCTCTATCTGCTTGTTCCATTTGCACATGGATGGAGTTGCTGGCCAGTGTGACCCAGCACCCCACAAACAAACCACCTCTGTTTTTCCGTTTTGAGACCATCCATTTGGATAAATCCAAATTTTTGAAACCTTGGCACACTTCTAGAACTCTCAGCTATGGGGAGGTTAGCTGGGGAAAAAGAACCCAATGAAAAAAAAATGTCCTGTCCACACACCATCCATCCATGGTCGTGCTTTTGTGCATGCTGGTTCACTCTGACTGGAGTCGCTTTGCTTCAGTTTATGATTGTTCATCCACTAACATCTGTGGTGAATGATTATGCCACTTTTGTGTTCATTTTTAAAAGGCGCGGTACGTTGGTTGACGCACTTCAACATGTCACTTGGATGACAATTCATAAGCTTCGAGATAAGAAGATTATGTTGCATAGTCATCTAGGCTAGAAGATTATGCTATATAATCTTCCAAACCAGAAGATTGCAAACTATGGAACAGGCTTGCAGCCACCTATTATGATATGTGTGTCTGTCTGACCCTATGGGGCTTGTCCAGGGCAGCTTACCAGCATAATCCACAGGCACTTGCCGATTCCATAGGACATTCCAATCTGAAAGCTCTGGTCACTACAGAAAATGCGTTCCTCTGTTCTACCCTTCAATATGAGTCCTTGCCTATTTTCACACCAAAATTTTATAGTCAAGCAAAGAAAGAAGAAAACCCTTGTATATCAAAATCAAAGATGGGAACCTATCCATCAAAAGTACAATGCAAATGAGAACACAAGTAGACACAACCCAAAGAAAAAACAAAAGCAAACAATCAACAAAAATCAGGTAAAGACCCTATGCAAAGAGGACTCATGGCTATGAAATGATAATCAACAATAACAAAGAAGACCTAAAATGAAAGAGCTATCATCTCCAACAAATCGGCTGGTGATGGGTGCACTAACTATGATGTGTGGAAGAGATGAAGAACCTCGACGAAGTGTAATAGCATGTTAAAAAAATCATTATGGCTTGCACACATTGCAAGCGTATGGATACATGCTATTTATAGTAAGAAACATCAAAGGGATTAAAGAAGACTACTAATGATGCACGATAATGAGATGTACACAAATGATTAAAAATGAATTAAAACGAGAATGAAAACACCCATACGTTTCAATAACAAGAGGAATGAAGTCATCATTTGATGCTCCTTCAATGTATGATCATGTTTTTTCTTAAATAACTATCATCACTAAAGTATAAATCTTGAATAAATCTTAGGCTACATTCCTATTAAAAACTCAACTAGGGTAGAAAGAACCTTTATGAAGCCAGAATTAGCCACTTCCAATACTATAATTAGCACATTTTCAAACATTTTATTTTTGCCAATGCAAAAACTCAGCCACATCCAACTTCCATAGGAAGCAAATGTTGTTAATTCAACAATGTTCAAGCTAAGCTAATCATTGTATTTGTGAAACCATGGGACATCAACATGTAAAGCTTTATCCACAATCCTATGATCATCACATCCTCATCTCCTAGCAAAAACTTGCACCTAAAATTCCAAAATAATATGGGAAAGTTTTGGAAATCTTTGTTTATCTAGTGTAAATTCAACTAATTTCACTAATATTTTGGAAATTTTTTAATATCAAAAAATTGAAAATAAAAACCCTAATGCACCTAAGCACCCAAATAATTATCAGCCTTATCAAACCTCAGTCTTCAAATAGATGAATGACGAGTTGAAAGTAGGAATATACATGTGCACAATCACCAACGTTTACACATTCAAAAAATTATTACACATGAGAAAATGAGATTGACACAATTCATTCAAAGAAAGAACAGCACCACAAGATGGAGGAATGAAAAAAATTGGAGGATAGGAAATGAAGGAAAAGAGGATGGGGATGGGCCAAGGCTTGTGGTGTATTTAAAGGCCACAATCTTAAGACAAGAAAGTTATCATCATGGACACCCAAACAATGACCAAATATTGACCATTTCCTCACCTCACCATGTTAACATATCTTCAATGAGTAATTAAAACCCTACCCAAGCACATTCGCCATTATGTTTCTTTGGACTTCAAATGCCTCTTTATTTAGGATGTGTTAGAAGGAATTATTTTGTCGATAAAAATAGGTGAACAATAGAATTTTTTTTATTATATTTTTTAAAAGTTCAATTTTTTTTGCACTCATCCAAGGAAAGTTGGCTTTTGAATTACAAGTGCAAAACTATCATAAGAAAATAAAAGAGTCAAAATCATGTTTCATGTGCTAAAACTTCCATGTTTAACCTTTAATGATTGTTATAACTTAATCCATACATAGGTTTTTGGCATTTCTAATTCCATTTATCTAGGCCAAATTTTATTTTATGTAAGTGAAAATTACATTTCATAATGTGTTGTAACAAATGCAAATGAAATTTTATACTCAAACAAAACCCTTAAAAAGCCATGAATATTCAAATGGCCTATTAAAAAAAAGTGGGAAGAGGAATATTAGAGCTCTTGGAGATTTATATATCATGAAAAGATGCATTAACAATTTCAAAAAAAAAAAATTATCATTTTCATGAATTAAAATCCATGGTAAAAAAGAGTCCAAGTTTTTTTTATTTTTAATTTGAAGATTTTGAATCATCAAATACATCTTGTTCAAGCAAAGGTTACAATATGAATGAACATATATGGGAAATAATTCAATATATTTTAGATGCTCTTGAAAAGGTCCATGAATTGCACTTTGATATCCAAGTTGCTCAAGGCTATAAGACTTGGGAAAATAAAGTCTATAACAATGGAAAGTTTACATTGCTAAAGGTATGGCCGCATTTGTTGTTTAAAACTTGCAACTAACATCACCTTAACATCAATAAAGTGCAATGAATCACAATACCACAATTTTTAACATTGCAAGTTATCATCATAATATTGAAAATTATTTAAATGCCATGAATCACAATACCACAATTTCTAGAATTGCAAGTTACCATCAACCTCTTCAACATTATTTCAACATGACCACAAGTGATGTTAATTAATAACTAACATTGAACTATATTTTTGAATGCAATCTAATCCACACATACAAAGATAATATTTCCTTGTTTTTCAAAAGAAAAGAAAACAAATATAAACAAGAATGTGTGCTACACATTGAATTACTTTGTCATTTTTTGAAACTTTAATTAAGATCAATATTTGGCTTTTTAATTTAATGTTAGGTTTTTTTTTTTCAAATATTTTATGTTAATTAACATTTTAGGTGTGATGTAATGGTTAATTTTAACATCCTTAACATTAGAGTTAACACCATGTTATTAACAAATAGGAGATCCAATCAAGTGCAAACATTAAATTTTTTTTTAAAGGAAACTAAAATTGATGCCTACAACATGGAACATAACATTAAGAACTCCTCAAGGTTCTTGTCACATCAAAAACACAAACTTGTGCAATGAAAAAAAGAAAAAACCAAACCGTCAACTCCAAGGTATTTAACTAAATGACGAAATCAAAAAATAATCAAACTAATTTAAGCAAAGAAAGTAATTCAACTTTGTGAAAGTGACTTAGTTACTTTCCTACTCTAGTAACCAATGAAAACTTAATTAGTTGAGCTTGATTCTCAACACATGTGTGGCCATGCTTTAAACAAAATATTACATTATATACTTAAAAACCCATCAACAAACTATTGAAAACCATATATTTCACTAGAAATTGATCCCTTTGCATCTTTATCCAATAAATCCAAATTATATATAATATTGAAACAACTAAAATCAAAGATGAAAAACTAGCATTTCCTTGAACTAATGATGATGAAGTGATCTTGCAATAAACAAATGTGTAATTGGAAAAAATAGTTTTTTGATGTATTTCACAAGAAAGTTGAAAAGTTCAACATTTTTTTTCTAAAATCTAAAGGGACCTTCATGCAAAATTAAAGCACCTTCAATTACTATATTGAATGAAATGGTGAATAAAAAGTATAGAATGTTTTAATCATTATACAACTTCCAACATAAATTGGTTAGTTATTATGAATGTTATTAGCATTTTAACACTCTTCTTTTTTTCAAATAAGATTTTGTTTTTAGAATTCACACCTAGGTAAAATATTGTGGATAACTATTGCTTTGCAATCTCAATTTCATGACATTTTAACTAACTATTTATGGTGGTAATTATGAGTTGTGTGATTTACAAATCATGGTTATGTTTCAAGTAGCCTATGATTAGCTTCTTCAATATTGAATGTGTCATCCAATAACCTATTAATAAGGGCACAATCTTTTGACATTTTCAAAAGCTAAATGTTAAAATTTCATTGCTACTATTTCTCATTGTTCCCAAGGATATGCACTACTTGTGATTGGTTATGATTTAAAGAAATTGGTGTATTTCCTTACATTGAAGGCCACAATTTCAAGGGGTGTTATAAGAACACCTATGAACAAACCTAAATAAATTTGTAGGAATATCAATATATTACCTACCATAATATTTTTTCTAGTTCAACATTCAAATGTTGAATAGTTGTTTCATTTTTCAAAATCAAGTTTGGTAGTAAATACGCTAATTTATGGACTTTTCAACCTAATATGATGCAAAATAACTATATTCAACAATGATGACTAATCATTTCATTTCATACCCATGCAAGGATTTAATTAAATAAAATTATTGCACAATTATTTTTCTTCGTCACAATGTAGCCCAATTTTTTTGATGCCATGGAGGCGTTGAATGCATGTCCCAACATAGATGCACTTTTAGATCAATGTAATTATGCTTGTGAATAATTCTCTAAACCATTGAAAGTGAATGGGATTCATATTTCTTTGTTAAATGTAATTTTTTTGACCTATTTGCAAAATGTGGCACCACAAAAACATGGTAGAATGATTAGCCTTTTTCTTGTTTTAAAAATGTATTAAAATGAGCAATCACAACATTGTTGTCATTGTTTTCAAGCCTAAATTTGAAGGTCAAATGAGCTCTTTAATTCCATTATGTGTACATTAAAAAGAATTTCCTAAAAAATAAAATGAAATGAATCAAAACTTGCAAATTTTTCAACCTTTTTTTAAAGTGACAAATGACTAAACATTGTTGTTGCTCCTCATTTTTTGAGGTGACAAGTTTTGATCCCTTGAATTCTAATGCAATTTTCAAGTTTGATTTTCAATTTTGGGTTGTGGAAATATGACAATGGTGGTGATGAAAGGCCAAAGGGTGGTGTTTAAACACAAGTGAAAAAAGGTAAAAAAAAACCCATCCCAATCAATGACACATCTTGGAGGTCCTAATGTCTTTTCAAATATGTCATTCCTTGTATATTTTAAGAAGCACTTGAAGCAAAAGGATATTTTCAAATATGTTATGAAGTAATTTCATATTCTTAGCATATTTTAAATATATTTAAAGTATGTTCTCAAAATATTTTCAAAATGCATTATCGACACCTTATTTACATTTAAATAAATTATTATTTTATTTTATTGTTAATAAGTTGCACTTTATATATTTTTACACATTGTTTGTAATAAAATAGAAATTACCTCCTTGAAAATGTCCTTAATGCAACAACAAACACATATGATGTTCCAAAGGCCAATGTGCCCAACTTTAGTGAATTGGAAGATGTGGATGCAACAACCAAAAAAAAGGCCTTCCAAATAGCATGGAAGCAAGACAATTGAAAATAACAAGGCATTTTCCAAAAGCAAGTGAAGGAATGTGTGGTCACTAATCATATTTTTAATGTCAAAATTCTTACAAATGACAAAGGAAAAATTGTTGGCTTAAAATCAATCTAGTAGGGAACAGTGAAAGATGTTACATAACCACATTTGGAATTAACAATTTAGCAATTTGGATCACACACCCAAAAGTAATGAGATGCAATTTATGAAGACCTAGCCAAACAATTTTGGTATGACCCTCCTTTAACACCCAATGTTGTGAAAACTTACATGAAAGAATATTTCACCTCTTATTAAAGAACATTGAAAACTTGGAAACAAAGGGGACGATGCAGGTCCTAAAAATTGTCTTGTACAAATGTGGAGTGTAAATGTCCACTATTGGAGGACTCCAAATGCTAATAAAGAAAGTAAGCATATGCAAGTTGTTCATGTTTAATTATAGGAGCCAATAACTTTGGGACTAACACCATTGGTATATTTCATGGAACTACATGTATCATGCAACTTAGATGTTGTATGTTGCAAATAGTTATTTTATTGTTGCACTTCCATAAATAATACAAAGTTGTTAGGACAAGAGGTGGATCTTCATCCCAAGTAATCATGTATGACCTATCTTATTGTGAACAATCGTGAAACGTCATTATATTGTGATTGATAAGGACGTGAAGGAGTTGCACGTGACGTGGATGAAGAGGAGAAGGATGTGTAAAAGCTAATAACAAGCATACCATCTTTCAAACCTCCATGTGAATGTTTTGATTGAATGGTTTTAGCATAATTCAATGGTTACAACAAACTAAAAGTAAAATTTTAAAAGTTTAGTTTCTTACAATTTCCCTAAAAAATTGCATAATCAATGGTGAAAACACATCCACTCACATTCCATTTAGGTATTCAAGAAAGGGGCATCACCATGGTTGCTTTCCACTTGCATCAATGTATGTTGGAATTAGATTCAATGGCATGAGTCCAATTCCACCTAGGCAATAGCCAAGAAGGTGGCATTATCATAGTTGCCTTCAATTATAGTCAATGTATGGTGGATTGGCACAAATCTTATTTTACCGGGGTAGTAAAAATGGTGGCATTGTCACCCATTGTATAGTGGAATGGTATGAATCCCATTCAATTTAGGTAGCAAAATAATGGCATTTTCATGCTCCCTTTCATTACAATTGATGTTTGGTGGAATGGCACAAGTCCCATTCCATCGAAATCGGATTTGAGTGGAAATGTGTAGTGGGACATGACCAAGTTTTCTAGTATTGTTTAAGTTGTAATAAAACTTTAAATGTCTAATTTTGAAAAATAGGATTTTAGGAAGATTGGCAAATGTTGTTGGGATGTAATCTTCATGGAAAATTACAAAATATATTATTAGGAAAATACCACATCCCCTATGATTCTAGGCCATGTTGAACCGAAGTGAAAATTTGATGAATCCATGACGCACTTTTGGTTCCAAATTGCACTAAACCTCTTCTTTATTTGTTTTGTGCAATTGAAACAAATGTGAAATGCATATGAAACATGTTTTGTCTTAATCATCCCACTACTCTCACACCCTAGTCCCAATTGTAAAGAAATAGAAATGTGTTGAATTCCACTATTACAAATCAAAAGTTACCACCAATCTCACTTGACAAACCTAAAGGTGTGTTATTTTGCATTACTTAAAAAGTCATTTGTCCTAATCATCTTGAAGTTGTCACACCCCAACCTTTGTTATGAATTCGAATCATGACAAATGCTTAAAAAATGGTTAAGAAACTTTGTAAATTATTAGTTGTTACAAAAGAGGTGGGGAATTTACATAGGACTTCCAATTCACATCTAATCCATGTAAACCCAAAAATGCCATAGTTGACATGTTCATATGTTTTGTAGTTGTTTGGATGCTTCACTCGACCATAACAATTATTATGAGGTTAATGCAATAATAGAACCACAATGCTATAAAAAAGAATCATGTCATGTTAATTTCAACCAAACCTTAAAGGTCCAATCTACCTTAGTTGAGTTGAGAATACTTTCATGTAGGTCCTAGGGCAACTAGAAAGTCCAATAATGTTCATCAAACTCAAGATAGGGTTTGCTAGTATCATATGGAACTTTAGGTCAAAATTGGGATTTTCAACCCTATTTGTGTGACTCAACCATGGATGTACTTGGGTCAACACTCAATTTCTTCCAACTGAACCCAATGGCGTTCAATCTTTGCTGGTGACTTGTCAATCTCTTGCAATTCTCAATCCCTTGCAATGGAACCCAATTACATTCAATCTTTTGTGTGAGGTTTGCATTTGTTGTGTGCTACAAGATCGTATGGTTGGATTCCATGCAATGATTCATTAAGAGGACCCCTACAGCTTGGAACAAATCCAGCCATTCAAGCCTCATTTTGCACCTTGTGAGAAGCTGTAACTTTTTTGGCTCAAAAAGTGTTAGCATAAGTCAGAACCTCTTTCCGTTGTAAGTTGTAACATGCTTTTGCTTTTTTAATATCCACTGCCTCTTCAGGCCATAGGATGCCAGCTTCCAACAGATGTTCAAAAGGAACTGCACCTACCGTAGGGAACAAAGTGAACGAGACAATAAACACTTTATAAGTTATGGAGAAGTAGAGTGCCCAACATTGTGTTCATAACCTTAATTCCATGTCCAGCTTTCATCCTTAGGAAATCATGCAAAGTGAAGTCCCAGAATCTTTACATGCTTGAAGCTCCATGTTAAAATTTCATTTTACAAGAAGACAGATAAATACACCTATTTGCTTTGACAAATCTTGCCCTCTTTTTTTCCTTCCAGCTTTCACCCATTGCACTTTACAATGTTCTGATTTTCAATTCAATCTGCAGAAAAAGAATATTTCATATCCCTTTGGGCAGATCCAATTCCATGGAACCAGAGACTATCTTTTGGCATGATCTAAGACTAATATCAAGTGGCCAATTTTGAGATATGTTACAGCAGTGGTGTAGGGACAAGTAGTTGCAATAGTGACTCCCTGCCCTTGTCAGAATCATCAAGCTGCAAGTTGCTTGGGAATAGTCGTCTTTGATCAGCACTAGGGTTAGCGAGCCACCACCAGTAGACACAGGCAGCTCCTGCTACTGAGGCCATCGATAGGGCCGCCAGACCACCAAAATGTGAGACATCATTTGCAACTATGGCTACTCCCAGCATCACCAATTCAGCTAAACTTGCTAATGAGACCTCAGTGGTTCCCACAAGATTTGCTTGTGCTGCTGGAATTGCTGTTTGAAATATTTGTGCATCAACCATGTCGTATGCCCAATAACCCAGGCGTGATATCACCTACAAATCCCAACAGACAAAAGTTGGAATGGATTCATTTGAGGAATTACTTTGCATAGAAAATTCAGGAACTCTATCTTGTACATAACTTCTCCAGAGCTATCAAAGGATTTTTATATGACCGGCTTCCAGGCATTGTCTCAAATGCAATCTTGTCTTTCAAATTCATGAGCTTGTGATAGTGAAAGGACATATCAAGAGTTGTGGATGGGAATTTGACTCACAATTAGAAAAAGGAATACTACTAGTGAACCTTGATGTCCCAATGGATTACTCAAATATACCAGAACTGCCATGGCAAGCACAGATGCTTGAAACACTAGTGCTGATGCTCCTGCCTGTTCATACCCACCACCAATTTTAGAATCTATGTTGAGTAATAATACTGTGTGCATATTGCTTAAAAGTGGAAAAATGACTTGATACTGGACACCTCCCATATATATCTACATTAATCAGCATTCTGTTATTTTCCAAACCGCAGGGTGTAATACCAACCTTCAACACCCCAAGCTTGCTGATAATAGATGCTGACAGAAAAGTTGCAATGAATCCCATGACCGCACACATCCCTCTAAATAATCCAATCATTGAGGGATCTATGCCTGTCAATAAGAAGAGCAAAAGCTTAGAGTGATGGTGTTGAAGTGACAAGAATCCCATATGTCTCTATACCATGTGTTGACAGTCACCCAATCAGAATCCAGAGGAGAGGGATGAGAATCCTAGCATGTGAGATACAGACCCTGTTGACTAAGATATGTTGTCATGAGGCCCCCAGGTGCTAATACAGCATTGAAGTACAGCAGAACGTATGCCAAACTGGCTGGTAATACAGGTTGTGACAAATATTGTTTCCATCCCCTCATTACTGCATGTAGTCCTCCTTCCCCTGCAGCCCCTACCCTAATCAGTGAACAACTGTGCATCACAGCAATCTTCCACATTAGTATGCAAAAAGGGACATTATCTTGTTCAGTTACTAAGATTACATCTTTTGGCACATCAACGCAGTCATGAATTAGGTATACATGTCAAAATGATACGAACCTATAGCTTCCGGAAGCTGGATGTGAGAGCTACTATGAATAGCCTTTCCATCCCATGTACTAACATGTTTTGGTCGTTGCAAGGCTCCTTTTGATGATTTATCTGTAAGATGGACCAAAAATAACTGCAACACACAATGAAACCTATCAATTACCTGTTGGGTTGATCCAGATTCCATCAAGTTGTTGGTTGACTGAAACCTCAACATTCTTTGAAAGGCAGAGACATACCAAAACAGGAAGGGTGACAACCATTGCACCAGCTGCCAGTTTGACACACAGCTTCGGGTCATATTTTGACAATAGTAAACCAAATGCAAAAGGGCCAGCTATCTGCACACCATTAGTGACAATCTATCAGTTAGAGAAAAAAATTTAGTACATGTTACTGCAAAAGAAGATTTCTCTTCACAGAAAGAGAACAGTAAGTTGCCATTGGACACATTACAGATATGGACATACTAAGTTACTCTGCAGTGTACAAACACGACTGAAGGTCACTTGACTACAAAAACAAGAAACAATTTTGCAACAGAACAAAATGACTGACCTCGCAAACAAGTTCAACTCTTCGTAAAATGGCATTTGCATTTGCCAGTGCAATAGGCCGATTGGCACCCGCCAGCTGCAGGAATGGCCACCACTTAGTTCCTGATATTGTGAAACTTAGAAAATCACACAATTTTGAGAAATTACGACTATGACTTAAAGCACTTCTTTGCTGACATTCTCATGCATGTGTCACTATCAAGTGCAGATAGAGCAGTCCTCTGGCAGAGGCTATAACCATAATCTCATGTCAGTATGAAGTCACTACATACGGCTTCAATTACTTATCCTTCTTAGGCATCCCACTACTCCAGAAAGGTCAAAAGATTTAAGACATTACCAAGACGACCCAATCCCTCTCGAAGGCAACACCTGATGCAAGCCCTGTTAAGCGCTCAATAGCTGCTGCCACTATCAACACCAAAAACCATGGCTTAAGCAGCAACATAGTTGCTGTAGAAGCAGTTGATGCAGCCCCACTCAATGCATAGATTGTCACCCCTGCTGAAGTAAGCATTGCACCCGTCTGGCCCATTGACAACCCATACAGCACATATCCTCATAAGCATCAATTCACACCACATTTATGCTATAGACCCTCAACTCCAAACATACACAAGGAAGCACAACTCATTAAGAGTCCCCTCTGAAATCAGTGACAAAACCCAATCAACAGAAGCTAACCAAATAGTCCTCACCTGCAGAATGCAAAGTGTATTGAAAGCAACAACTCTGGGCATGGAGTCCATCAACGCTCCCACCCATGGTCCTGCAGCAAATATCACAAACTGCAAAGCACACACCTCCCTCATTAATAGTATTCACAGTCTCACTACAGTAGTGCCATTTTAATCCAGAAATCATGAAAGTGCTAGAATGAACCCCCCTTAAGTCATCAGGACTCTTACAATATTGTGCTGCTACCACTGTATTGACTCTCATGTGTGTCAGAAGCTAATAGAGAGACATGTTTTGCTACAATGTTCAGATTTGGTCACCATGTGCTCTAAACTGTGGGCCAAAACAGAGAGGGTTCCAACCATAGAAATTCCAGGTTGATGGCCATTACTCAATGGGGTAACAAGGAGACCAACCTGACTTGCGAAGCTGACGATGGCGACAGGAAGGAGGGTATGATGAAGAACGGCAATGACAGCAGGCCAGGCAAAATGCCAGGTGTGCTCCACAAAACACGATGCAAAGTAGCTCCCATAGAGGGCTGAACTACGCAAACAAAAGAAAACCCGCATCCAACCCGAAGCACTCCCATGTAAGAGAGAGGAAGTAGGGCTTGACAGGAAGAAGATAAAGTACCTGGCCTACAAAGCTGACAATGGCCACAGGGAGAAGAGATTTGTGCAGTTGGGCTAGCAGCAATGGCAAGCCAAAGCGCCATACTCGCTCCATCATGCAATTCGATACAAATGTAGGATACATAGCTGGCATACAATCCCCTTCTCCTCATAAGCCCCCTCTGCCCTCTTTTTTCCTTTGCCCTCTATTCACAATTTTAGTTTTGCTATTATTCAATTTCAGCTCCCTTTGCAACTTTATCTTCACTTCACACTCTGGGATTCTATTACTGTGTTGGGTGTACAAGGTATCAGGTATCAGCACTTCAATGACGGTATTGCTGTTTGATGGTTCTGGGTGCATTATGTCAGAATTATCAAATCTTAGTGCAGAAGTCAGGATTCATGTCTGGTTTTAGGTTTATGTGACTACATATAAACTTGCTCCCCAAGGGCTAACATATGGCAAACAGGACAGGAACATGATGTAAAAACAAAAGAAGAGCAAAAGATCATTAGACATGCCCAATATACGCTACGAACATACTGGGAGCTGAAATGATCAATAGCTGCCACTCTTACTTAAACTCTGTTCTAAGGCAGACACTACGAGACGTACCGTAAAGCCCATCAGGATGTGCAGGAGTTGCAGCTAACTTTTCTTGCTCTTGCAATGACTGAACCTGTGGAAACACAATATTTGTGACTTTGTCAACCAACCATGTCGCCATTGACCAACAATGACTTTGCATGGCTGAGAAAATTCATGACCCACAATTCCCATAGGAAAACAAAAAAAGAGCAACAAACCCATATTTTATTAACTGAGCACATTCACCATGCTTCTACTAGCAACATAGGTACCCTGGTCACCTATTCCATCCCCACTTTCTTGCATGGGAAGCTGACCTCCTCAGGCATGTGTGTATCACACTTCTCCTTCCTCATTCTTATGTTTTAGACCCCTGGCTTCCACATCCTCTGATGCTCTGATCCTATTTAAACTCCCATGTCATTAACTTCACATGCCTAACAAACCAAAGTACAGTACAATAGTTCTTAATAAACAGAAGATGGGCAGCTTAGCTCATCACTCTGCAGTGTCACTTGAACATGTACATACACAGAGTCAGAATTTTTCGAAGACTAGCTCAAACCTGCCGAAAGAGCAAGGGTATATGAAGCACAGGAGCCATGTATGTACCTTGGTTAAAATTCTCACCTGTAGGAGTGGAAACAATGGCTCAATATCTGGAATTGGGACACTGGACTCATCATTGACTGTTCCTGTTCCATGTTCCTGGTTTACCCCAGTCTCAGCTGTGAGGACTATGCTGGAAGAAGAACTGGAGCTATCTCCAGTCACACCTTCAATTACATCAACCCCTGGATCCTGCCAAAAGCTCCTGAATACAATCTTTCCCCTCCTGCACCAACCCAAATAGAGACCCTTAAGTGCTATCACCAGAATAACCCCAAGCAAACATCATCCGAGAATGTGGGAAACATGCAGCAAAACACAATGGAAAACATATGGGTACAACATACCTCTGTTTGGGAATTCCAGATCTCCGTAGGAATACATCTCTGCTCCTTTGAAAACTTGTAGAGGTATCATTAGACTGAAGTCTCAGGAGCACCACAGTGGTTCCTCTACTACTACTACTACTACTACTACTACTACTGTGATGCTGCTTTGGTGTGATAATATACTTGAGTTTGCTACTACTACGACTACTACTACTACCCATCCTTTCTGGAGCCCCAAATTGCTGCATCAAACTTTTACTAGCAGCCTGAATTAAAACAAGGGATCCCATTACCCTTCTCCTTCGGGGCCCCTAGAGGCCAACCCTTTTCTTTCTCCACTGATCATTCAAAACAGAGAGTGAGGAGAGCTTCCTCTCCCCCTCTTGCCCTAATTTGATTTTTCCCTTCCTCACAAGTCACACAAGGGGAAATTCAAACTACAAGTCCTACTACTACTCCCTTCCGACCAAGGATTCCCAAAGACAATACACAAGCGATGATTGCTTTCGACCCAAGTATCGATTCCGTCACACATCGCGCTGCTCCCAAATTTGACGATGAAACTAGCTCGTCCCCAAACAAAAAGGCTCTCCAAAACAATCATAGGAAAAAAGGATAAGAATCTGACAAGTAAATCTCGATAACTATCACACTCCAGCTGATCAAACGCAACAGAGCTTCCCGCCGTTCTATCTGCACAAAAACCACAATCTGATGAAGCCGACAAGGAGAGGTGGTTTTTGGTGGTTGCTATGGAACAAGGGGGGAGATCTGAGAACCGGATGCGACGCTGTTGCAGCGTGGCTGCCGCAGGGCTTCGCGTTTCCCGAGTGCACATAGCGGCAGCAGCAGCTCTGCGGTGATGCGCCGCTTCTTCAGAGAACAATCAGAATTTTTGTGTCATGGGCCACAGGGAACGTGACGCGTGCCCCTCCCCAATTTCTTATTCCCGTTGGGCCTGATTTTCATAGCCCTCCAAATTCTTACACACTAGGTACTAACCGTTCCCACTTTTGTCATGATCAAATACAAGTAACTTTGTCTGGGGGAAGGGGGGAGGGACCCTTGGGGAACACATTGGGACCCTAGGGAACATGATGGGAACAAAGGAAAAAAGAAAAAAATTCCTCCACCTCCCTTCCCCCAAAACTGAAAAGAAAAAAAATCAAGGCACTTTGAGTGTGTGCTGAGCCTTCCCATTGTCTGCATGAAATTTTGCATGTTCGAAAACTGTTCATCACCAATTTTGGCCTGGGCCAATACCCCCATTATAAAAACGGGGGTACTTATTTTATATAGTTCATTGGTGCTCTCACAACTTTTTTTTCGTTTGGGGGGGGGGGAGAAGTCATATTGATTGGCCCGTCATCAATTTATTTAGGAACATTGGGCACTCTCCAGTAGAAGCACCTCTTGGAACCCTGGTTGCAAAATAGAAACAAATGTACTTCCCCCCCTACGCCCACACCTTTTCAGTTTATATACATGAGAGTGGACAAATCATATGGGATAAATCTGAGGTAGTGCTATTGGGATACTCTTGAGGAACAACTTGGGAACACTTTGAGAACTTGATAAGAACCCTATGGGAACACATTTGGAAAGAGGCCAAAAACAAAAACAAAAAAATCCCTCACCCCGCCCCCAAAAGGAAAAAAACTGGACCCCTAATGATTGCATGCTGAGCCTTCTCATTGGCTGCATGAAAGTTTATTCCCAAAATTTTTTGTCCCCATTTTTGACCTGGGCTAATGGTAAGGGCATAAACTGTGTGGGACATAGCATAGTGTGTGCCTCATATTAATTAGTTGTGGGGACCCCCCAAAGTTCTTGTTTTTTTCTCTTTTCTGATGAGCATCATTGATTGGCCATCACAAAAAAAAAATGTAATCAAGTTTTAGATAGTTTCAAAATAGATGTAGGGTAGTCTCCTCCGTTCGGCCTCATTATATAGGTTACAAGAGTAGAACGTAAGGCCAAGGATATGGGACAAAGTGAGATGCTATTGGGAACATGTCAGGGAACACATTGAGAATTTGAGTAACTTGTTGATGAACACATGAAAACTTTAGAACATGTTGAAGCACACATAGGGAACTTGGAAACATGTTAAGCTCCCAATGGGAACAACAAAAAATCCAACATCCTACAAACTCCGGGACATAGTTTTGTAACACCACATGCATGGCATATGCCATAATTCGGAGTAGGTATAAAATCCATATTATTTTGTTAGGTTGTAATAGTTGCGGTTAATGGTTGTTGTTTTGCCATGTATGCACTCATAAAGCACACGCATAAAATCTTTGAGTGTTTCTAAGGCCACATTGACAAGTGGAATTTTTCCTCCCACTAAAGGGGTGAACATTTTTTCTTTTTTTTGAAATGTCTTGCCTCTTTTCTCCTCTAGTGATAACCATTTGGGTATCATAAAATTAATTAATTAATTACCAATGCTTTAAGTCGAATAACACCCTTGGATCAAGGCATTCCCGAAATAAAGAACCCCTTGGCTCCACCTTAAGTGAGAACTTGTCCAAAATGATCATCTACTCCTGGAATGTTACCCTACTCTTAGTTCCTTACTTTTTAGGGCCACTTTAGACAAGGGTTCAGGGACCAAAAGCTTAGGGACCAATTTGAACCTTGAGTTGGACCCTTCTTCACATTTTTAAAAAAAACATTTTTTGTTATGATACAATGAGTGTGTCTAAATGCTTAGGGTCCAATTTGAAGGTCCAATATTAAAATGTGTGATTAACATGTGAGAGGATGAAGTTAATGTTTGGTCTTTTCTTTTTTTTTGTGTTTGCTACACACAATGGGTCTCCTTTTCAACTTTTTTACTTTTTTCACCTTTGCCTTTTATCATGATCACTTTTTCTTTCTACGTTTTCTTGTTTGGAATGAGAATCGATTTAAGGATCTCTTGTAAGTCCAAATCTTGTTCCACTTGTGAAAATTGTATTTCAACTTTTCACTTTTTGTCCCACCTTTGGATTCAACTTCATTTTGTGCACTTGGAAAGGCTAGAAATGCACTCTTAACAACCACCTTGTGAGGATCCACAAAACTAGCCATGCCAACTCTAGAATTGGTCAAAAATGGAAGAGTTGGTGTGCTTTCAACAATGTCTCAATCCATAACATGACTTTCACTTTCACAAAATTTGAACAACAAAAATAAGTAATAATAATGGAAAATAACAAATAAAGGAACAACCTTGAACCCTAACATACATTTTGGTTCTCTAAACCATGGGCTCTCCTTTATGCTTTTTTTGGGTTTAAACCAATTCATTTTCCCTCCAAAATGATGCCATGTAGGCAAAATCACAATTGATTTGTTTTAGTCCTAAACCTTTGTCTAAAGGCCTTGGGACCAATTTAAAGCTCTTGACCAATAGGAATCTTTGATTTCATTGGACCCTATTCCTTGGACCATTTTTTTTGAAGTGGTCGTTAATTCCATGGATTAAAGTCATGACAGCCTTTACATTACAAATAATGAGCATTCATAAATTGGATGCATCCATCAATTGGACATTGCTAAATGCAAGCCTTACCTTACATTTAAATTGGGCTAGAAGACTCAACACCCACCAATGCACCATGCATAATGGATGATGTGTGAACAAAAAACATTTTTTTCATTATATTATTGTGCCATAACTAACCATGGTGATTAGTTATGTTCGAAGTAACCATGCACATGCATCTACTTACATAATATTGCCTACAAAGTAACCATTTACATTCTTTTCTCATTGATGCCAAACTTTTATTGATAAAAAACTCCCCAAAGAAGAAGTGAAATGCCATTATAGAGGATCCAAGTCCCAATTGAATTCTAAAAAATGAAAAATTTAAAACCAAGGAGTGATAAAGGAGATCCTAATTAAGCTACCAACTACTTGAAACAATTACACACTTATGATACAAATTATCCCACTCAAGGATTTTAGGATTTGTTACACCTAATGTTACATATGTGATAAGTCTATTTTAATAATGTTAAATTTTACAATGCATTCAATTTTATGGTGTGATATTTGTGGTATCCTTGATGACAAGTTATCATAAATTTCATTGCTTGATACAAAAATGGCATTATTAACTTAAGACAAAATCAAGCTAGTAAAGGTATCTTTCTATTACCTTGCTATCATCGCAATCATTCATGAAAAATTATGATGAAAGAGGTAATGAAAAGTGATTCAAATTTATATTGTGAGATATCAATTCTCATTGGAATGTGCAATTAGTTTGGAAATGTGTATGTCGTTAATGTTGAGAATGTTTGAACATTTAAAATGAAAAATCATATGTTTTAGATAGCTTCAAAAATGCAAATGTTAACTTCTAATTAATCATAGTTTGATTCAGGTCAATGCCTAACATGCAAAACTATAATTTGATCATGATCACAATTAAAGGGAAACTTTCAATGGAAAGTTGTTCTTATGGTACATTTAGTGGAAAGATGTGCTAGGGTTTTCATATATGATGTGACATGCCCATTTTGTGTGCATTGTCACATTGACGACCACCTAAACGAATCAATTTCATATGTCAAATCAAATTTAGACTTTTTTAAAAACTTGGTCTACCCTTTGAACATTTGGCAACTAAAAATGAATTTGATCGTTATATTTTCAATCAATTTGATTTTGAGATTCAAAACTTTTTTATCATCACAATTTCAGCAATTGAAATTTTGTGATCATAAAATGTTTGACTACTAATATCCATTTAGTTTGTGACAACCAAAATAAATTTCAGTCATCTGATCAACAATGAATGATTTTCTATCATTGACCTAGTGATTGAATTTGGGCTTTTTTTGTTGTCAACCAAACTTTTGTTTTTAACAATTGATGATCAATTTTGGGCTTTCATTGGTGACTGAAATTAAATTGAATCATAATTGGAAAAATGGTCAACTTTCAAAAACAAATTAACCAACCATTTTGTTTGTGCTAGGTGATAAAAAATAGAGCATGCATTTTAAACTCATTATTTTCTTTGAGGTGTGTGGGCTTTGTGTTGTCATATGCCTTAGGAAAGACAAGTGAAACCTTTATGGGTGTATGAAGTTTTAGGTCGTCATATTGCATTTACAATTGGTTTTGAATTTCATCATGTAATTCTTATGTGGTGCCATTAGACCTCATTGTTATATATTCATTTCCTTAATCAATTTTTTTTTCATTTTTTATGTTTTTTTATGAAAGGTAAGTAGAACGTATGGGAATTATGGTACTTGATGACTCTAAACAAGTTGGCTAAAGTGGAATACGAGTTTTGCAACAATGTCATTTCATATTGCAAGGATAGAATTTGGGCTATCAACATGATGGTGATGGAAGAGTTGGTGTTGCAATGTGTTCAAAGGCATGGACACAAGTCAAGGAATTATTTGTCACTTGTGAAAAAAATGTTTTTCAACCATTAGGAGGCATGGTTGCATTAGCTCCTAATGGACCAATAAAAAACATGGCCATTGAAATGTCAAACTTTTCAATGGAAGGAGAACATGCCCCAACATTTCAAGTCGAAAGGATTTGAATTTGCAACATACCCCACCTATGAAGAACACAAAGGCTTTTAATAAATCTACGAATAATGACCCCCAAACCTTTTGATAGGTTTCATTACAAGAGGAACTAGACTGGAAAAAATAAATTAAAAAAATGACTTTCTTTTACGAAACAAGCATCCCTTTCACTATTGCATGACACCCAACATTCATGGACTTGTTGTGAAAGTAACTTTAGACTCTTGAACCTACCATAAACCCCCATTGTACCATGGATTGCGCATATATTTGTTAAAGTAATCAAATATCAATGTGTTCAAACATGTTATTAAGAAAATGTGAAATTTCATTGACAAGTATGGAGCCACCATATGTTCCAATGGTTGGGACAACATTGCAAGGTATCCATTGTTAAATTTGATGTTGTTTTGTCCTAATGGGGATATATTTTTAGGTGCCATTGACACAATAGAGGAGTGTAAGGATGCCCACTACATATGTAATGCCTTGGTATGATATATTGAAATTGTTGGATGGGTTTTGGGATACATGTTAATTTTGCGCACATTGTGAAACCAATTCTAATGGCATCAAGGCCATACGATGGCGAACAACCTTGCATGGGGAGGGTATGACTTGTCATGAAAAATTAGAATGGTCCATGTTTTATCATTATGAAATCAACCATTTTCATTACCATCAAACCTTGCAAATGTAATTGAACATTGATTTTACCATTGGTGGAACATGTTAATTATCAACATACATCATACACGCACCATTATCAATCCATGTTTATTAGGTGAAGCCCGCTTCCATGATGATGCAAATGCCAAATAAGCATTCAACTATGTGTTACAAAAAAACATTAATAGCCCAATGATATATGCTCAAGCTTTAAAGGATCATTAATTTTGTTAAAAGTTGAGGGTCGTTTTTCAACATGCCCCTTGTTGATAACCTCAACTTGCTTTCACATGAATGATTGGATTTGATTGTTGGTAGATGCACATTTACATCCATTGCATGTCGTATTTTGATGCAAGTGTGTTATGCGTCATCTTGTGAGGGAAATAAAAGTTCATATTTATTTGTCCATAACAAAAAGAAAAACCAATTCACATTAAAATGAAGTGTGAAGACTTAGTGTACATTTACATTAATAACAAGCTCATGTGAAAAGGACTTAGTGATAACCCCATTGCTTGGTATGAAAAGAATATGTTGTATGAAGACTTTATGTTTGATGTTGAAGGAAGTTCAAACAAAGGCAACACATTAAAAAAAGACCTTTTAATGTCAAATGAAGACAATGACCAACATGACCCTTTTGAATTCCCAAATGATGACCCCTTGACAGACCTTTTATTTTAAAAATTGTTGTCAAATGTTAACATTTGGGAATGATTACAATTTGACAATTGAATATAGAAACATTAATGGGTCACAATGCCACCCAATGTCATGTCATAGCAAGCGGAACTCCCACCTCAATTACTTGTATCAAACATCAAATACTAGTTGAAGTCCCCCCATGCATCCACCATGGTTATAAATGACCCACTGGTTGATGATCAAATCACACGCTTGCAATCAATAGGTTCCATTAATCTTATACTCCCCACATAACATGAATACATGTCATTAATGACAAGGGACCTAACGATGGGCCCAAGGATCACCATTACGCATTTGATAACCCAATACATGTTAATTGAAACACTAAATTTGTAGGTCAACATTTTGATCAATCTTGCAAATCTTGTAATCAAAGCCATGATAGTATGACATTGGACCTACAAATGGGCCTACATACCATCACTAACACAATTGAACCCTAAGCTAATCATTTATGCATGCCCATTCGTGAAATTGAAATTTAATCAACACAACATGACTCAAATTTTAACCGTGTACACCAATTTCCAAATACCTATAATGTCAAACAAATCTTCAATCTTGGGTGGGTTCTAAATTGGCTGCATTTCCTTGAACAATTTTCCTTCGCATATTCATAATTTGTTTGCACAATCGATCATTTATCCAAGAAATGGTCAATTGATAAAACAATGATGTATTTCATAAATGAACATGATCATGATTGACCACATATGGATTGCATCATGGATATTGATGGATGGAGTCCCATCGAACGAATTGTGATAAAACAAATGGTGTAAAATATCATCACGGCCTTGCATTGGACATACATTTCAAAGGCAAAAAAATGATGCAATGATGATGACAATAACACTAACATTAGTGATGATGAAGAAGATGCACCAAATGACAATGACTATCATGAACCATAAACCCAAAATAACAATCTTGTGATTAGTTGGGCTTCCATGTCTATAATCATTAAGGTGTCACAGTCTTGCATTATTTAAAAGGGTTAACCATTAAGCAATACACATAAATTGGTTGATATTTCATCCACATGAGGATCCACATATCTTTGGGTTGTATGTTTTTGTGTAAATAAATTTGTTGCCATTTGGTTTTGGACCCCATTTGGAGTTTATCATATTTCACCAAATATTTTGACGCACTCCCAAGTCCCTTGTTGAACCCACTTAAGGGTCCAACTATGTAGAGTTGCAGAAAGTTGGGACTTGAGGGTCGCTCCCGACTTCCAGCACTAAAAGGGGGTAGAGGGGTGTGCTAGAAGTCCCGGGATTAGACTAGGAAGAGGGACTAGATTATCAGGCTCGAATTTACATCCAAAACCAACCACAAGAGGGTTAGTTAGCATTCGGGAACACCCTTGGGTGTTGGGACAAACCACGGGCACTTCGACACACAAGACTCACCACGGCCCGGACTCGGGGGAAGCCGGCACCTTCCCCCATATAATATACTCTGTAGCTCTCTGCCGAGGCTACATCCAAATGGCTCTTTTTCCCCGGACTCCCAAGTTGGAGTCCCGAAATTGTTCCGAGTTGGAATCCCGGGACTTTGGACGTTCGTAGCTCCTCGCCCCAAAATCAGATCGGGACGAAGTCTAAACCAAAGTTGTAGCTCTTGTTGAGAGGTTTCCAATGCCATGTTGCACTCCTTGAGGCGATGTCGGGAAGAGGTCGATTCCTGACTTTTAGTGGTCGGGAGTCAAACTGACAGTTTGACTCTCGGCCCTTCTTTTGCCCATAACTTGGCTGCAGATGTCCAAATGGCCCATGCGAGGCCATTTTGGGCATTTACACTTCAAGATCTTTCCATTGATATAAAGAACGCACCAATGCGAGGAGATTTGACCTCTCAAATCGTCTTTCGAGGCTTCGAGAGTCCCGAAGGACTCCATTTTCCCACTTTTGGGAATGTGAGTTGCATTCTCACACTTGGCCCCAAAGTGGGGTTGCGACATATTTGAATTATTCATTTTATATTTAGTTCAATAAAAGCAAAGTGTTGAACATATACAACCATGAACATATGCACACATGTACATCATAAGGAATATATTTTGCTTGCAATTATGACTTCCCCCATCATAATGTCATTTGAAAGCTTTAAGCATGTGAAAATAATAATTTAAAATTTTTATTGTGTACAAGTTATCACAACCATTAAATCAATTGGGAAAACATTTGGTTTGTCCATTGTACACCATTCATAAATATGACATGTACACAATTTTGCTAAAATGATTTTGGAAAAGTTATGTACATATGATGTGCTTAATACCTATGTTAATTCTTCCTCACTTTTGACCCAATGCAACAATCTCAAACAACTCTTCAAACATTATTTGGGGAAGGTAGTAGTAGAAAACCCATAGAAGGTCTTCTATTACTACCTTGTTGCCTAATGTTCACTCCATGCAAAATCGCATTCAACCTAAAAAGATTATTTATCTCATCAACCATGGTGATTGTGTGTGACTATACCTCATCGAGGAATGCAAATGCCATTTCATCCTTCAAATGTTAGGAATCATTAGTCTCCTCAATTAAAAGGTCATGTGTTACTTCTTCCAAAAATCATGTAGACTGTGCATTTACCCAACCTCAACACCCATGGGATTGTACCGAATTCAAACTTGTTGCTCTTTAGGTTAAACCACCCTTGGAATATTTGGTAACACCATCTGCAACACACAGAAGTGGATCTAAGTATAAGGCCTTACATGTTTTTTGAATATGGGATTTGTTTAACTGCCATTTGTTGCATTGACTTCTTATTCAATAATTGGCATGCCCACTTGCCAATTCATCACATGTTTACACACCATGCTTGAGGTCGATTGGGTGTGTCATATTGATTATATTCCCAATTTTTTGGCATGGTAACTTGAGGTTAAATTGTGCACATAAATGATAATCAAATGAAGCCTTGCATTATAAACATCTCCTCGTCACCATTAATGTTATTCAACAGCGTAGATGGTATAATATGTGTTGGCAAGTGCCCAATTGCCATGGTCCTTTTGGTCCATACAAGTTATAACAAATAACAATTTGATCCCCATTTTTAATGAAAGGTTGAGGTGAAGGCTAAAAGATTTCCCTTGTTTTAAAAAAAATGATGGTGACATATCTCTAGTCCAACTCAAGGTGTGTCAGCTAATTTATGCTTTTGAAATTTTACATTTTCGAAAGTTATCAAAAAACATTATAAATATCATTGGCCATGATGTTAAATTGTGTGATCAAGATATCTTGTCATTGTAATGTTCTATTTGAATATGGACTAATTTCACCTCCGTTTGCATAATTCAAAATGCACCCAAAATGCATGTTAATTGCATTTTTTTTATGTTAGTTGAGTTACTTTAGTAAACATTTTAACATTTCTGCACTATTGTTATTTATATGTCAATCAAAGTTTGATGGTAATGTTCAATGTCCTCCATGGAATTCAAGTGTTCCTTTTTCACCTCAATTATTCTTGCTTTTGTTTATTTCTTATTTTTTAGGCAAGATTGCTTTCTAAAACCTTAATATTACACTTGTAAACTAATTTTTATATCTAAATTGAAAGGATAGACATTTGAATATCTTTTGCATTGCAATGTTATGTGTATGTTATTGATTTCATTTCACATGTGACATTGAAAATAATAATAGGGCAGATTTCAAGTAGACATAGAATGAAAAAATTATGGATCAAGCTCCATTTTGACAAAAAAAATAATTTAATAGTATTTCATTGAAACATAATGTTTTAAATGATAACATTTTATTTTTGTGATTAATCATCTTTGTGATGGCCTTTTATTTAGGTAGAAGAAAACTTTTGTTACAAATAATTTAGGCAATATATTTAGACTTATAATGAATTTGAATTTCTATAAAAAAATATTTTAAAAAAAATCTTTAATTTTTTCTCTAACCTTGAATGTTAATGCATACAATTTCAAATCCATTTCATGTTTATAAATAGTGATGGTGTGTAATTATGCAATATCTATCATAATTCAAGGACAATGATAATGTGTATGCAAAGTTTGCACATTTGCATTATAAATTGGAATTTAATAATCTAAACTATTAAAATCAACTACCATACAATTACATTAGAACTCATAAATTAAACACGTGGTTGCAAAGGACATCAACGGATCTTGTTTGTCAATGGGTGAATGAAAAATCATGCAACATTAGGTTTATGGATAGATGAATAATAAATTATACAAACATTAAGTTTGTCAATGGATGAACTTGTCTAATAGTTATTCCACCTAGTTGCCATTTGCAAATTGCATGCATTGTAATTACACACGATTATTAACTATGTTGACATGAGTTATCACATAATTACAAATCAATTCCAATTATTAATTGTGTGTTTCTACTACACTTGTAATTGTAAAAGAAATTGTAAAATAATTGTAATGGAAATCAAGAAAATTCTTCATTGCTGGATGGATGAATGGAAAATAATGTCAACATGATGTCATGACAATAATTATAAACTAATTGCATTGGAATTACATAGTAGTTGTTTTTACACAAATGCAATTGAATTGCATGAGTTTCATACATATACAATTCCACATATAGTGAGTTATATTTGTTACATTTTGTGCAACTTGTTTGATAACATTCATGCCATAAAAATACATCGTTAAGTTGCAAGGTGGTGATTGCAACTTTAAAACCCAGTTGCAAGGGCCAATTACAAATCATTTAATTTTTCATAATGAACATTGAAACCATTATAGTTTATTTTATGTTGCCATAGTTTGGTCATCAATCTTTGTGAGGTGACCAAAATCTACAATGATCAAAATAGGTTTGGTCTTCGACAAACTATGGTGATTGAACGTCATTTTGATTACTTGCCACAAAGTGTAAGGTGATTAATGACATGAGTTTTGGTCCCTACACCTTACCTCAAACAACCCAATATGGGCTATGACCTAGGTTGACCTATACTGACATGATGTTGGGAAATGTCATTAGCATCCAAATGGATGCATTGTGTCTTGATGGACATCCAAACAATGTGACAACCTTGAGAGGTCTTAATTCAATGGTAAAAAAGATTAATTAATGCAAGATTTTCTTCCCATATCATTCTTACACATGTTGAAATTTTTAGTTTTTTCATAATTGCTTCTACTACATTGTTTCCATTCACTTGTTTGATTTCACTATGTTTGAAAATGATGTATTCTAAAGCTACATTCAATGACAATGTTTAAAATGGAAAATTTGGAACATGTGGACAAAGAACAAGCAAATGATAGTAAAAACACCTTGCCAATGTTTTAAATTGTTTATTCCCATGGATGGGAAGTTAATATGTGTAAGATCATGCTAGCAAATAATTAGAATTCTTCCATTTCAACTATTGATTTAATCAATCTTAATTATCCAACTTAATTTATGGAAGATATGAAAAAAATCTCTTAGCTTTTAAAGTCCAAGAATGTGTGTTCCCTTGGGATTCACACAGTCATTAACCTTCCATCATTGGTTCCACCCTTAGTTTAGGTCTCATGCCTTGTAAATCATTTTAGAAAATAAGTTTATATATGAAAACCATGTTCCAACCATGTTGGAACTTACTAGTGGAAATTAAAACCTACTTACCAAAAAATGTGGTTACTAAAGGATAAATCAAAATATTTGCAACCTTAGGTACTCACACTAATAATAACTAGGATATTTGTATAAGGTGAACAACAAATGAATATTTATACTGGATATCAATCTCTTGCAAATTAACATCCACATATTGTGATTTCTAAGTTTTTAGTTGTGTTGGTTTTGCTCATGTACCAAAGGAAGTGAGGATGAAGTTGGATTCAAGAGGAATCAAATGCATCTTGATTGGCCAATAACAAATATAATGAGGGTTATAAATTGTATGTAACCTTTAAAACTATGATGCAATCATCAATTGTGAAGCCATTTTTTATGAATCCAAATATTTTAATCAGTAAACAATTATTCTAAATTTACATTGTAGAGGGTAACACATGGTATGCAAATGGCTCTATTATAAGGCATAAGATTTGTTTTATGGTAATTTTTAAAAATTCACCAATTCAATGTATTGATTTTAAAGATAGATTTTGCCTTGTTGCATAAATGGAATTTATTTGAACAATTCTTGTAATTGTAATCAATCAATATCTAAATATGCGTAAATACTTTTAATTGAATATCCTTTAAAAGAAATATATATGTTTTGTGGTCAACAATAAAGAAAAGATGGTATATAAGTTCTTGAATCCATAAATGGTTTAAATCAGCCTTCTTGTGCATGTATGACAAAATTGTTTTATATTTTTGATAAAAATCTTGTTGACCGTGTTTTAAAAAATAAAATGAAAGCAACATTTTGATTATAACTTTGTATACATTAATGATCTATTATTGGCCTTCAACAACTTGTTTTTGTTGAAATAATCAAAGGTCAATATTTTGAACACACCTTACTTATGATGGATTTATGTGTGATTCAATATTGTTGCAAGGATATACGTAATCCTTGACCTATTTTATTAAGTAATTGTAAAAAAAAATAAATTTATAAGGATTTGATTTTCGTACATGGATTTTTCATTATAAAAATTTTCACATATAAAAACATATAATACTTGTCCCAACTTTAACATCGTGTTTGTGATTAAGTGTGGAATGCAAGGGCCCGTGAAGCCAAGAGAATGTGTTGAGTGTGAAACACACTTTCACAAATGGAAAAGAGTGTAAGAGATGGAATTCAATGACTCCCAAGCGCACTCCCATTTTGGGAGTTACATTCGTGTGGGAGTCCCAAATGTTCAAAGCCTTGGTTTTATAAAAAAACAAGCACCAAATTGGGCCTCTAGGATACCATTGGAAAGGTCTTGAAACGTAAATGCTTAAAATGTCCTCGCATTGTTCATTTAAACCTAAAATGCATCAATTATGATAAAAAAAAGGGCTAAGAATCAAATTGGAAATTTGACTCACAACCACAAATCCCTTTATATCAGGGGTCAAAAAACTTTGATTGAGGCATGTAATACATTTTTGGAAAGATCTTTTTGAAGGTTATAAAATATTGCCCTTTCATGCTTCAAACATGTTTGATTTGAAGAACATATGAACATCCAAAGTTTCAGGACAACAAGAGTCACAATTTTGGGACTGCCACTTGGGAGTCATGGGGAAAAAAATTCATTTGGATGTAACCCTCACAAATAATCACATAATATACTATAGGAAGGGGAGCGGTGCCTCCTCTCAAAGGTTATAGGTTGTGTAAAGCCTTGTGCTTGAGGTTGTCCCTACTAAATTTGCCACACCACTTGCATTCAACTTGCACTAACCACCTTCTTTACTTGGTTGTACAAGTTGATTTCATCTTGAATTCTTACTTGTGAGTTCATTTGAGTCTCATCGTAGAGCTCCAACATGCCCTTCTACTCCCAAAGTGTTACGAATTAGGGAACGTGCTTTGACTCTTTTCTTTTTCCATTGTTTCACTCTAGGTCCCACATTTGGGTTTTTTAAGGAATTTGGCCCAATGCATCAATACTATTAGTAAGAAAGAAAGTTATGTTACTTCTTGTTTTTGTGTTGTAACTTCATCAAAAGTAAAAAAAATATCTATTGGCTCTTTATTATCCTTTGAACCATTATCAATTTTAATTTGGAATCCTAGGTTACCTACAACCTCATCAATTTTATTTGCAAAAATAATCACATGGTTCATCGCATTTTCACTTTGATGCCACTAATTATCCAATGCATTATAGAAGGAATTTTCACAATAATTGTGTCATTTTTATATTGTTTGCAAATGGCATAAATTGAACTTCTACTTGTAAAATATTAAAATCCTTGAAGAACTAAGGTTTAAAGCCAATGTTTGAATATGTAATTTGAACCATGTGTCCAACCTTGAAATATGAAGTAATTAAAGTAGAAAAAACATGATCTATGAATTAAATTTTTTTATTATTATAAAACAATGAAAATTGACTTGTATTCATAAAAGACATGTTATTCATGTCAAATTAATTTGAATGATGAAAGCTTTGTCCTCTTATTCTTCAAGGAAATGAGGCTCTAATCCACATGGTGGTTGAAATGTGTGATGTTTTCAATTGGTGAAAGAGGGTGAAGGGCAAGAAGCAAAGGCCTTTTAAAAAGGCCCAATTGGCCCAAACTAAATTTATTATTTTTCAAAATAATCTCTTACTTTGGCTTTGAAATTTTCTATCAATGCAAACATGAATGTGGTTCAAATTTTGAAATACTTCTCTTCCAAAAAAACAAGCCCAACACAACTAGGGTTATTATAAACACAAAGCTAGGGTCTCAAATTGAAACAAATTTCAAAAGAAACAATTTTACCTCAAGTTTTTTTGCATTTTTGGCAAATTTTTGCTTCATTTTCCTCTTATTGCAATCAAATGAATTACTTCACTATCCACCCAATTTTTCCTAGCTTCATCCCAATTTTCTCATGTTCTTATTTGATCCCAACCACAACCACGTCCTTCCTCCTTTTTATTTCCTTTTGAGAAGGGGGGTTAGTTTTGGGATTTCAAGTCAAAATATGAATCTCTTTCAACTTGTGAAAATGCTTGTTTCAACCATCCATAACTTACACTTTTTGTCCCCATAATTTAAACATCCTAATTTCATGTATTTTCAAGGCCTAAAATGTATTCCCTTGAACAACAATCTTGTACAAATCTATAAATTTGACCATGTTTTAACACACAATTGTTAAAAAATGGAGTAACGGGCTCAACAACATCCTCAATCCATGACAAGTCTTCTTTTTCCCACAACTTTGGAAGTGAAAAGAAAGTATGGAAAATAATGGAAACAACAAAAGAACAATGAAAGGGATTGCCTTGGACCTTTAATTTTTATATTGGTTTTCCAAACCATGAGCTCCCCTTTGAGCTCCTTTTTGGGGTCCAAATTAGTTGGTTTTCCTTCCAAAATGATACCATGTAAATGCCACCTTAATTTGGCATTTCTTTGTCTTGGACCTTTATCTAAGGGCCTTGGGTCCAATTTATGGTTTTTAGCCAATGGAATTATTCAATTTCATTCGACCCTCCCCCTTGGACCTTCATGTGAAGTACCCTTCGAACATTTGTGTAAACTTTGTCCAATTTGTCTAGTGAATGTTTTGATTAAACATTTGAACTTATTGACCTTGGTTTGGACTTGCATTGAAAAGTGCACAACTTTTATTTTAGCTAATTTTTAAAACTTTTTTATAATGGATTGATAACTTTCCCAAACATTCAAATAAATAAATAATATGTAAATTAAATAGTTTATATACTATGATAAGTGAATCAAATCTAAGAAGACCAACCAATATATCCAAGCCAATGTAAATGCCTTGAAGGAATATTTAAAATAATGTCAAAATATGTCAACACAAACACTTTTTGTCACCAATTGCAAATTTTCAAAGGTTATGCATGTCACAATTGTATGTTGTAGATTTGAAAACAATGAGGGCTATCATGTTTTAGAATATTATTGAGAGTTTGTATATTTAATGGTTTATTCTATATTTTGTATATTATTCAATTTACAGGGGTCATAAACCAATTTGTGGCAATGGCAATCACACGAGATTGTAATGAAATACATTTAATTTTAAAAAAAAAGCACAATCAATATCAATTTGTGTTTTAGTAAAAGAGATACCAATTAAAGATGGTTTTATCAATTAAGGTGTTTATAAAAGGTGTTTACAATTTCATTTTAATTGGAATGTTATGGGTAAAGTGTGTTTTTCATGCACTTTAGAAATGTGTTTACCATCATCATCAATTGTTCCAAAAAAAACATTATGGGCTAGGTGCATTCCAAAAAGGGGTGTTTGCTAAATTAATTGTTTCAATCATGATTATTAATGTTTTATCCTAGTAGATAAACCTACAAGACAATCATAGTTTTTTTATAAAAAATCTTAAATGTTCAATTGATTTTTTTTTTTCTTAGAAAAGAAGTATTAGAGATGGTTTTGTGGGCCAAGGTGTTCCAAAAAGCATGTTCACAAAAACCACCATTTCAATCAAAACGTAATGGGTAAGTTGCATTCCCAATGTGCTCCAAAAAAAGTATTAACCATAACCATCAATCATCCCAAGGGAACATAACAGGCCATGTGCATTTCCAAAAGGGTGTTATTAAAATAATTTTTAAAATAATGTTCATTAATGTTATGTCCTAGGATGTAGACTTATAAGATGTTCCAAATTGAGATATCCCAATCAAAATGTTTTTTTGATTTGGGAGATGTTTCAAGTTAGGTTGATTGATAACAAAAAAAAAAGGGAATGATGGAGATGGTAGGAACACAACAGGGATAATATAGATGAAGATGATGACAATGATAAAAATACACAAGGATGACAAACAAGGTGATGGGACAATGGGGATGACGCATGGACAACATGATAAAATGTTAGAAATGAAAACAAATGTTGTCACATGTTCCCCAACATTTGTACATTGGCAAGAAATACAAAATTTTAAAAGGTTGCCCCAAATTCATTGTTTAACAACAAATGGCAATGGGACAATCATGGGTTGATCAAAATAATAGTTGTAAAAGAAAGAGGATAACTTCAAGATGATGGCCCAACAATGGGAGGGTGGTAGGCCAACCTCAACCAAAAAACAAATTGTGAAAAGTGGATGCATGATAAGCTCAGGGTGATGGAAAATAGCAAGACAATAAAAATGGCAATGGAAGATGATGGAGATGATTGTGATGGTGATGGACCAACCAAAAAAATGATGATGATGGAATGAATGGAAAGACAATGAAAGTGGCATGAATATAAACAATGGTAAATCCAAACTTAAACTAAGCTCAAAAAAGGTAAAAATGATCAAATTTATTTTTTCAAAATACATTATTAAATGTTAAAGAGTCGAAAGACATTTGAAAGACATCCTAGGATATCCTTTTCAACAACCTTGATTCCAACAAGAATAAAATAGGCCAAATGTGTTTTGAAAGTGTTTGTACTAAATCCATTTTTTCAATACATGTGAAATCTTTTTAATTTGGTGGCTAATTTTTGTCATGTCACAAATGTTTTTGAGAAAAACTTTGAAGAATACATTTTTAAACAAAAAAATGTCACTTTCGTGAAATAAAAAATTTGAAAGAGAAAACATTGACCTTGATGGGAGCTTTAATACTCATTATAACACACATAAATTAAAATTGTGTCTTAATTATATTGTAGATTGGATTGGTAATGTTTATAAAAGAGAGTAGTGTTTTGACACTTGATTTTGAAATTTTGAAATTTTTGGCAAGTAATGGTAATAAAAAATAATAAACATGAGCTTGTTAATGTTATGGAATAATCTAGTGTGTCTAGATTGCCCTAGTTTTAAGTCACTGTCATGGAAGGTCTACAATTCAAAACCTAACATTTAAACTTTTGATTTTATCAAAATTTTGACACAAATAATAAATATTTTTTCAAAATTTGGCAAAACAAAATATAATTTACCAAAATGGTAAAGGTATTATGGTATTAAAAACTATTGGTTACCAATTATTATGTTGTAAACCATTAAATATATTACACTATGGGAAAAAAAAATAGTTTTGCAACTATCCTTGCAATTCAATTTTTGAGTTGTAAGGGAGATTTGCAAGTCATTGTATTTATATGTTGTGAACACTAACATACAAATTACATGAGTTGCAAAATTGCAACTCACCATATATACGATGCAACTCATTACAATTCAATTACAACTTTGTCAAAACAATTCATTTTCAATTACTATACAACTCCATTATGATTGCACCCATGATATCATGCTAACATCATTAGTTGTCAACCATCTATTAAAATCTAACATGTGGCAGTATGAAGAATTCTGGACATAAAAACAATTTTATTTTCGAAATATTGATCTCCATCATCCATTATGATTGTTAATGATGGTCCGAGATTATGACATGTGGCACAATAAAAAATTGCCACATGGCTTATTAATTGTATTTTGGAAAAAAATATGAATATTTATTTTAGTAGTTATGTAGGTCATACATAACCACAGGTAAGTAGGTTGATAGGTTTTAAGACCTACATACTTATGTATTTACTTAGGAACTACCTACTTACCTACCTACCTACATAAGTAAGTAAAAAAAAAGACCTATTTACTTACCTAAGTAGGTAAGTAGGTAAGAAAACATAAGACTAAGTGAACTAAAAAATAGCCATGAAATTCTATTTTTTTCTTTTATGTTTTGCTTTTGGGTTAAACTTTTTTGAGATCATCCCAAAATGGTACATGTATTTTAATATGAAAACATAAGAGAACAAGCCTTCTTCATATAGATTGTAACATGGGATTCAAAGACAAAGCATATGGGTTAAATATTTTTGTTATTTTTTATTACAATTTGAGTTACAATTGAGTTACAATTATAGGGTAAAATAGCAAATGACCCCACATTTTAAATGCTCCGGGCAAGCTCGATCCAAGGGGAGGGCTCCATTGTTTTTGGTCTTTAAACAAAACTTGAACCCCTTCTATTAGTGCATATGGCACATTAAAATTCATCAAAAATGAAATGAAAGTGAAAAAATTATGGCCCGCAATGTAAATGGGGTCAAGAATTTAAAAAAACAAACCTACCAAACGTTACAAAGGTTGGTTCCTGAAAACCCAAAAAATTCATTTTATGTTGTTCTATTATTATCAAAGTTCCAAAATGATTTGTAAAAATTTAAGTGGTGCTCCTATAACATTTTAAATTGTTTAAAATGAATAAGAAATAAAAAAGTTATGAGGTTTGGAAATAGGAAGGGCCCAAAAAGGAATAAATAAGTCAAATGCATTTTGTAAGTTGGAAAGCTTATTTCTTTTCTTATTAATTTTTCATTACTCTTTTTTCCTTTGCATTTCAAAGATGATTTCTAATGCTTGAAGTAGCACTCCGATAACATTTTAAATCATTCAAAATGAAGCACATATGATGAATATATAATAACTAATGAATATGTATTCTTATTAAGTTATAAGTAGTTGTAGTATAGTCATAACATAGTTGAACAATAGTACTTTAGTAGTGGCATACTAATGATCATACTAATTATATCAATGGGAATCATAATAAAAAATTAGTTGCAAATATATCCGATAATGGGTGGTGGAGATGTGAACACATGGCATGATCACATGTATGTACATTATACATTAGTTACAACATAGTTGTTGTTTTAATGACACATTTACAACAATTCTAAAGTAGTAGTTACCACATGCAACTACAGTGCAACTTTTTAAAAAGTCAAACATGGTTGATTATATATGTATGTATGATGTGTATAAATTATCATATAGAAGACCCATTTTCAATTTACTTGTAACTATAATACAACTAATTGATTTTTTGACGTGGTAGTTCAATTATTAATACACCGTATTTTTAAATGGATAGTTACATAATAGTTGTATATGGGTTTTTTTTAGTTTTAGTTGCAAGGTAGTGTGGCATTGACGAATTTGACTCAATTTTATTTTTTTAAATTGTCAAAAGATGAAAATTTTGTATGTGCTTAATATATTTGGAGTAGAATAATACCCATCATAAAGTTTGAAAAATGAAAAATATACTTCAAAAATGAAATCATAGGTTATAGTTTTGTATGAAACTGTCGCAACCCTAGCCTTGGCCTCGCGGTCAAGGCAAAAAGGTTGTAAGGTTGTAAGGTTGTGGGCCAAGAGGAAGTCCGGGAGTTAAGGCAAGAGAAAGCCTAGGAATCAAGGCAAAAAAAAGCCCAGGAGTCACATCACATACTCCCGGGAGTGTAAGAAAGTGTGAGGGAGTGTGAGGGAGTGAACACTCACACTCCCAAGGCAACTCCCACTTTGGGAGATGGAATCCCGATGGAGTCCCGAAACTTCAGAGAGCGATTGCAGGGGTCAAAACCCAATGGCTTGTGGTGTTTTTATATCATTGGAAAGTTCTTGGAATGTAGATGTCTAAAGTGGGCTCGCATTGCTCATTTGGACATCTGAAACATAAGTTATGGCCAAAAGAAGGGTCGGGAGTCAAATTATCAGTTTGACTCTCGACCACAAAAAGTCGGGAATTGACCCGACTTACTTAGCTGCAGGGAGCGTGCCACATATCGTTGGAAAGCTCTCGATGATAGCTGCAACTTTGCTTTAGACCGCACCTCAATCGAAGGTCTACTCGCAAAGTTATGGGGCTCCAAAGTCGCGGGAGTCCCAGTTGGCGGGATTTCGGGACTCCCACTCGGGAGTCCCGGGAGAGAAAAGCCATTTGGATGTAGGCTCCGTGGCCAGCCACAAAGTATACTATAAGGGGGAAGGTGGTGGCTTCCCCCAAGTCCGGGCCGCGATGAGTCTTGTGTGTCTGTGTTGCCCGTGGCTCATCTTAGCACCAAGGGTGCTCCAACTATGCATTAACCACTTTCCGTGGGTTGTGTGCAAGCCCGTGTGAGTGAGTGAAGCTTGTCAACTCTTCCTAGTCCCATCCCAAAGCTCCAACACGCCCCTCTACCCCTCAAAGTGTTGTGAGCTAGGGAGCGTGCTCCGACTCCTCCCTATTTCGATGTTTTCTACTTTGGCTCACATTTGAGTCCTTTAAGGAGTTGGGAGTGCGTCACTTGACTCAACTTGACAAACTTGATTCAATTTTATTTTTTTAAATTGTTAAAAGATGAAAATTTTGTATGTGTTGAATATATTTGGAGTAGAATAATACCCATCATAAAGTTTGAAAAATGAAAAATATACTTCAAAAATGAAATCATAGGTGATAGTTTTGTATGAAACTATAGGTGAAAATTGAAATGATGTAAAAAAAGACAATCCACTAGTTGTTTTGAAAATTATTGCTTTTGTTTAAACATTTTGGTCAAAAACATGATTTTTCAATGTTGGTAAACAATAAAACTTTATTATTGAATATCTTAATAATAAACATGCCAAATGAAAGAGGGAAGATCCTTAAGGTGGGCCTATTTTTTTTCATCCCCCCCCCCACCCCCCCCCTTGTTAATGGATTATTTCACCTAATAACAAATATGACACCTTATGGATGTAAAAACACTGTCATATATTATGTGTACATAATTACATTGAACATACCCAATCCTCTTAAAATTATTGTTGGATCAAAGTTAATTTTGATTTAAAATGAACTTTGCATTACAAAAAACTTTTTACTTGAATTTAGGATTCTCAAAATATTGCCACCAAGAAAAAATTCATTATACATTGTCATACTTGTTATATGTCACCATTTTTTGTGCAAAGTGGCTCACCTCTAGTATGTTTTCACTTGTTCTTTAATGTTAAAATTGATAAAGGCTTAATTAAGTTGTTGTATTGCACTTAACATTGTTTTGGAAAATTTGGAATATGATAGATTTAATGTCATACTTATTAAGACTAAGAAAATATGGGTGCACTTTTGGCAATGTTACACATATTGAAATATGAGGTGTATGGCTAGTTTAATATTTTAAAGATTGAGAATTTATTATGTGCCACAACAAAATTTTGCAAAACATTTGTGAATTGTCCATGTTTAACATAGCAATAGTTGTAACAATTACATAACAAAAATCTAAAGTATGTTGACATTATCTACATACAATGTTGATTGAACATATGTCTAGTGACCATTGCAAATTCAAGAAATTTAACATTATATGACCCATATGACAACAACATTTCAAGAACATATGACCAATGCATCTTTGGAACATTTAACACATGACCATTGCATCTTGGGAACACGTGAAATTTTGAAAACAAAGATTGAACATATGACCGAATCATCATGTCATTCCAAAATCCAAAGACTTATAAAGAATTGAAAATTGAAAATTGAAACAGAAAACCAAAAAAGTAGAATCTAATAACATTTTGAGAGTAGTCAACATGGAACAAATTATATAACAAGCTTATAAAGGATTAAAACACATGAACAATAAAATCTAGTGGATATTAAACTATAGCAAAAGGTCCATACTGTAAGGGTCCATGAATTGTTCAAGCACAACGATATCGGACTAAATTACTTTGAACCACAATAACAAACTATAATAATAAAATTTGGACTTGGAACTAAAGCACAATAATAGAATATAATAAGGGACTATAATTGTTAAAGGTAGAAAATTTGCTCATACTAGTTAGTCCTATGGGCTTCCTAGTAACTAGGTAGTTATTAGTGGTAGATATACTTATGGTCTTCTATCTTATCTTGAAATGAAGCCATTAGGTTAGTTAGCCCATGGGAATGGTGATTGGCATTTGATTACCAATCAACCATGAAGGACTTGTGAAAGGATTAGGATAAGGGCTTACTTTTGTGGGTGGATTGTGCACCTTGTGTGGTTTATGAAATAAGGGGATTAGGAGATGAATTCCCATCATTCTTGTATGAGGAGTTTATGGGGGAATGGAGGACAGAAAGATATATTGTATGAAAAAAAAATGTGTGTGTGAAAGTTGTGGGACTTGATGTGCTTTATTCTTTATTTTTTATTTATCATATGCTTTACTTTCCTTTTAGAATGATAGTAATTCACTGTAATTTGATGTAGAATATTGTAGCTTTCGTATTAATTTAGTCTATTTTTTTTTTAACTTGTTCATTGGGATATGGTAGCTTGCTGGAAGGTAGATGTAACAAGACAATAAGAGCAATTTGCAAGCACTTTGGTGAAAGGTAATATTACAACAAAGTGGATAAATATGTTGAAATGGTGGTTATGTTTAAAATAGGTATTCTCTAGGGACTGGAAAGGAGTTGTTTTTTATTTTAGGGTTTTTAATAACTCCCAACCTTAAAGTTTTTTTTGTTGATTTTAGATTGAAGGTAAGACTATTTTCATAAAGGAAATCCCTTTTTTAGTTTATGTTTATCTTTTGAACAATTCATTTTTTAACCCAGTCACCCATTGTCTTGCTAATTTAATAGGAATATTTCCAAATCCATGATTACATAATAACATAACAACAAATGGAAACACAAATAAATAAAATGATGAGAGCAAACCAACAAACTATAAAAGACAAAAAAATCACAAAGTAACCAAAACATGATCCTTTGTGAAGGAATTATCCAATTAAAAAAAATTTAAATCCTTAACTCAATTTTAGGTTGATATGTCATCATCGATAGTGGAATATGAACCAAAAACCAATAGTAACCTTTAATTTCCTAAGCTTCACACGTTGCTAATCATCATAAATTCCATCATAGGGGAAGTTTTTTAGGTAAAGAAAGTTTGTGAATACATGCCAACCACCACATGAAGGTTGTGCAACTTTGGTTTCACAAATGAAAATGTTGAAAATGTATGTTGGTCCTCCACACTTCCCAACATTTGGATTGTAACAATTTTAACTAGGTTGAAATATTCAAACATAAAACTTTGCAACACCTTGGAAGTTGAAAAAAAATTTCATAAAAAAAAAAGGATTCAACAAAATTAATAGTTCAATGTAAAAGTAACATTTGCTTTCATTTCAAGGTGCTACATTGTAGTTTAGGGTGAAAGCACATTATGTGGCAAAATAATGTTGCCACAAATATATTTTTTCAAAATTGTGCAATTTTCAACTATCACCAAGCCAATATTAAAAGAGATTTTCATAAATTATACTACCAAATAATGCAAGTGTTAAAGGAAACTACATTTTTTATTAATATTAAATGATTAAGGAATATATTTGTGAAAAAATATATGTTGTCACAATATACTACAAAATGCAAATATACATTTTAAATGATTCAAATAATTGCAAAACTTGATGAAGTACTTAGTTATATATTGAATATGAATTGATTGTACCATTTCAATTATAGTTGAAAAGTTTGGTTCATGCGATTTCACAAAAAATATCTAAACAAGTTTTTTATTCAAACGAGCATAAGTGTATTGAAAAAAAACATTTTGTTCAAAAATTACTTTCATTTGGAAGATAACAAGTTTTATGTGGTAGTCTTTTGTATCAAAATCCATTTTATATGTTTATCAAAATGCTAGATGAAATCAAAGAAAAACTACCACCAAAATAATACAAAATGTACCCAAAAATTAAGAGTACATTTTATGGCTTAAAATGTCCCCCCCCCCCCGCGTGTGTTTTCACCCTTTAAGGATATTTAAAGAAAAGATGGGTGTAAACACAATGTTCAACCATAATTAGTTATAATAATAACATATTTTCAAATGTGTGAAGTTCCTTTTAAATTTTTCTTTAACATCAACTCGAAGCTAGTACTTTCTACTTCACTAAATATGTGGAAAAATAATTGGGTGGTCATATGGTACATTTGTTATGGACATTAAACAAAAAAAATTATTTCAAAAAATATACGTAAAATTTTGGAAAAATAAATTGAAAAGTAATTTTAAAATCTAAAGAATGTGTTTAAATTTTTTTACAATGTAGTTGGTGAAGAATTAGAATTTTTTAAATACAAATAATTGATAGAAGTTTTAAAAAAATCTAGTTGGCAAAAGCTTTTAAAAGATTTAACTGGTAGAAACTTTTAAATTTAATAATGAAAGGAAAGTTAATAAAAACAAAGTTCATGAAAACTTTTTAAATATGTAATCGATAGATGTTTCTAGAAACTTATTTAATGAAAATTTATAGAAACTTTAAGCGGTGGAACTTCTTAGAAAGTTGATACATTTTTAAAAAGTTATATTGAATAGTATAAATAAATGGTTGAAAGGCACCACCTTTCAATTTTCTCAACATAAGTTGTCATTTTTGTAATTTAATTCTATTTCATGGTTAGCTTGCATCATGTTTTGTTCAATCAATAATTTTTAAAATTTTGGTTTATTGTTAAGTTTATTGTTTATGAAGTCTAGACTTTTTTTTTCCAAGTTGTATTTTTGTGTTGATTTTTACAACATTACCCATATAACATCCATCAAACAACTCGTTAGGAATCAATATGTCAATCCTTTTGTTATAAAGTTTACAACTTTTGTAATACAACAACCGTGCAGATTTTATTATAAACCTTAAATTTTTGCATGATTGAAATGTAACAAGACACCCCCCAAAAAAAGAAATACAAGTTGGTGGAAATATTTTTACATGTTACCCACTTGTGCATGAGAGTTTGACATTTCAATAATGTTATTGAAAACATCACGAGCATGATTTTGTTAGGTTTCGAGTAAGAGCTTCAAGATGGGTGACAAAACTAATTTTCACCACTTGAAGACCAAAAATTCAACACACACATTGTTTAAATCTAACTCATATGTAATCCACCATAGATAAATAATATCATGTTTACATGATAACACATCCTTGAAATCTTTAAAGGTGTTAAACACAAAATAAATCATTACATCATATTTGTAGTCCATAAAATTGATGATCACACATTTTGATTGATGCAAAATATAATCAAAAAAAGATGTCCCTTTGCCAAGAGAATTTGATCAAAACATGGATAATTTGTAACAAGGGAAACAATCCCACAAGGCCAAGGAGGACAACAATATTAAACAATGGGTCAAAATTAGTTTGTAAATCTTGGAACTCAACATTGTCCTCTACCATTTCAGCCAACAAAGTTTTGTATTTATGTATGACCCTTTTGCATGGGGACAAGATGCTTATCCACCTTGTTTTTATATTCTTTAAAATTTATTTTTCTTCATTCACAACAACACAACCATCGTTGTAAAATATATGTGTTTTTTTGGACTCCATGAAAAAAATGCATATAAGAATTAAAATGAAGATTCAATTCTAAAAACCACAAGAAAATGGGATGAGATTTGAATGACAAGGTTACTATGGTGGTTTATGTAGTGGGTCCCTTCCATATGAGTGAGTAATCCTCCTTGATTCATTTCATTACGCCATTTTTCACTACTACCAACAATTACATAAATGGAAAACAACATTAGAAATAAAACTTTAAAAAACCTAATTTTTTTATAAATAAAATCAACAATAAAAACCAAAAAGCTCATGTCAAAGATGTTCATGCCATCTATTCCAAATGGTAATAACTTCAAACCAATGTTAGATTTTTAAAAACCATTGTCATTTTACAATACATGCATTATCATCTTGGATAAATTATTAGCATTCCCAATTTTAGTAATGTTTTTCAAAAGAGATTAAAATTGATATTAATAAATCTGATATGAATAAAAATGTATGTGTGAATTAATACCCAAGATTAAATATCAATTGTTGTCATTTCATTGCAAGTAAGTGCTAGGTATTAAAAAAATCAAAGACCTTTCTTATTTTAAATTACACTTGCTTGTACATAAAATCCACCATTACCCACCTAATAGTGTCAAACTAATGTTTATTAATTAACAAAATGACACCTAAGGGGAAAAAAATGCTAAAAATGACATACTCCAACATCAATTGTCCCTACTGTAGAAAACTAAAAATTGTGGCAATTTGTTGTGATTTTTTCACCCTTTTACCCTTGACCTTAACTTGCATCTACTCTTGAATAGTGTAATGATTGTTGTTCATGTACACAATTGTGTTCAAATGTTGATAATTGCTTGTTGACAAACTAGTTATGCTTATCAACCCCATAGGTGTGGAAAATCCTTTGTAGCCTTTCTTTTGCCTATGTGCTTTTGTGTTTGAATTGGGGCCCAAAATGAGGTATTTTCTTGTTATTGCAAAACACACACCATATTTGACATTGTGCAATGTGGACCTTCCCACCTTCCATGTAGCACTTTAGCCTATGGAAAAAAATAATGCCCAAGAATCTTAGCACTTCCTAGAAGGTTCATAATTCTTCTTACTAGTCTATTTAAAAGGTTTTTCCTTTCTCAAAAATTAATAATCTCAACCACATCAAGTGTAAAGGCTACATATGTTAGCAAACCACTAAAACAAACCAAAGTGATTACAACATTGTTGTGTTTACACATCAATAAATAGTAAATGTTTTAAGTGTTGGAAAAACTTGATAGTGATGGCTACATCAATTTAGTTTGAATCCAAAAGGTGATAAACAAAGGGTTCCGTTAATGGCATTTTGACTAGATTGAAAGTAATGCTCCAATGAAAAAAAAAAAAAATTGCAAAAACTACCCACTATAGAAAACATCACAATTGGTTTCATGTATAACCATCCCACAAGCTCAAGCAAAACATAAATTATAAAAGCCAACCAACTTTTGTTGATTTATTCATTGCAAAAACCAATCTTGAAATCTCTACCACAAAAATCCATTTTGAATATGGTGATTAGAATACATCCATTGTGTTTGCATAACAAATGCCCTTAATTTCACTACAACAAAAGGTGTACGCCAAATGCTTTCATTGGATTTTGAGTGAATTCACTAGTCCAAGTAAATGAGACCTAGTGGGGATGAAGTGAATTCACTAGTCCATTCGACATGGACTAGTGAACTTCACCCACATTTTGTAGTAGTGTTTAGAAAATGCACTCACATTAATAGTTATAGTTAAAAGAAATAATGTCACCAAACTAATAAAAATTTGAGAAGTATTATTTTTTAAAAAATTCCATGAACTTACATAATGCTTAGTTATTATGTAACATAAGCCCAATCATGTTTAGAAAATTTCCAATAAATTTAATTCAAATTAAAGATGCAACTAAATGTTTACATCAATAGAAATGTTGTTTTTATTGCTTACATTTGAAACAAGAATTTTGTCACTCCATTGAATCAACTCACCATTATCAAAGGGTAATTATTTATGAGTCATGATCTATTGACCATATTCACATGATAAAAAGTTTGTTATGTCATTGAAGACCTATGGATTCATTTACATGTGCATTTATGTGAATCAATTGGACATTTATAACTATAGTTTTGATTCACCATATTTGTTTAATTTCTTAGAGGATTAAGAGACCATTGTGTAGTTATGAATCAAGTATTGTTTTGGGAGTGTTCATCTTGTCATAAAATTTCCAACACCATACAATGAACATGATTTCATCTCCATCTTAACTAGTTGAAAAAGGTAATCCCATATGCATATCTACATTTTGAAATAAATTCACAATAAATTTAGATTAGATATGATTATATAGAGCTACATTTAACACATTTAAGTAAAACTCCTTTGCAAAAAGATGATAGTAGTATTGCAATGGAACAAATTGGGCAATAAAAGGTTATCACTCACCTATTTGATGAACATTATGGAGATTTGGTTGTTCCTCCCCCAAACACAAATAATAATTATCAATTTGAAAACTTAAAATTTAGATTAAAATACAACCTTCAATATCAAACTACAAACATGGGTGTTTTAATCAAAGCTAAACAATAATAAGTTAACATTAAAATTACTTACACCTCGATACCCTTCCATATTAAACCACCATTGAGTATGCAAAATATGTTACTGGTACTAATCTTGCTACCTAGAAACAAATTGTAGTATGATCCAAAATATAAACAATGTGCAAACAAACCTCAAAGTGTCGATGCAAGTGGTGGAAAAAGGCCATTTATTACACATTTTTGTTGCCACCTAGTTTCCTAGTACATAATGACTTGCAAACATCACCTTTGTAGATTGCTTCCTATATTTGACACCACACAAATTAAAGCCATTGCAATCAACTACCTTCTACAATTAAAAAAAATAGGGGCAAGGACATTGAACACATGCTTGAAACCATCAAAATACACATACTTGTTTGTGCATAAAGTAACCTACCCAATAGATGTACATAGTTACCAAGTTGTACCTTTTATATGCCCACAAGTTTAATGAAGTATGGGACACAAGGTTAGATGCAACCCATTGAAAGCTAAGTTGTCAATTGACATGTTGAAATTTTTAGTAGGTACACTTGTTGAATTTCTCCCATGAATTGGTTACTATAATAAAACACTCAATATTATTTGCCCAAAAATCTTCTTCCTAAGTTCCACGGGCCAATTGTGGATTGATCCAATGTACTTTTAGTGACAAAATGTTGACACCAAACTTCTCCCATGAATTGGGTGCTTTAATAAAGTATTCAACAATATTTACCTACCCAAGCTTCTTCCTAAGTTCCATATACCATTTATGGATTGAATCGATATATTTTTAAATGGCGACATCTGGTTAAAATTGTCCCATGAAAAAAATGTCTAACTACAATTACACTTCAAAAGATGCACAAACATTTATGTACAACCAATGCATCTTTAGACATATTTTGTGAACTTTGTGTTATTTATTTTCAAATTGTCAAAATTTGAGATATTCAAATTTGGGATGTTGGACCCCCGTTTTTTAAGTATTTAGTCATATTAAAACAAAAAGACCATCATTTGTCATGATATTGTGATTTTGCATTAGTTTTTTTAATAAGAATGCTACAAGCTTTACCTATACAAAAGATTGAAATCAATTACAGATATTATTTCACAGGTTTACAAATAGACAAAATGAAACCCATTTGATGAATGCATTTCGAACTCCTTTGGTTCACAAAATCTTACAAATCAAACTCACGCTTGCTTTATTAGGAAAAAAATGTTTTGGAAGAAATTGACGTGAAAAAACCTTATAGAATATACACAACTTGGAAAAACAAAACATTCATCAAAATTCTTAGGAATTTTTTGCAAATGATATGATTCAAGTATCATGATTGATATCACAAGCTATATTTTCTAGGGGGAAATACCTTGTTGTTGGGTAGTTATAGCAAAAACATACCCCAATGCTTCAAATAAATAAAAGTTTAGATGTTTTATTACAAAATGACCTACAGGAAAAGAACTTTATTCAACCTACAACAACCATTTTAAAAAAAAAAGTACAACAAATTAGAAAACCCAAAATTGCAAACATTTGACAATCCAAGTGCATGCATTTGCACTATTCACATTAAGGTGCTAGTAAAAATGGTTATGCTTATATCAAAGACAATGTTATTTTTATATCTTAAGGCAAAACAATATTACATTAGAATCCACATTGGACGTTGAAAAGGAAATGGATGTTACCACAAAAACACTTGAAATGATATAAGATTTCAACCACTTGATCTACTAGGTCATGCATAGTTAACAAAAACATATTTCTTGGGATTTCAACAACACCAGCTTGCAAACAAGTCACAAATCAATACATTTCAAGGGCAACATGTGTAATCATCCCTAGAATTTAAAAATGGTTATGCAAGTTTGGACACTTGAATATGATGGGAAACCTACTTTGCTTGCACATATCAATCTATCTTAATTTGAGATTCATAGTGCCTTTCATTTTGTGACATGATGCATTCAAACTAAAGGACATTTGTGACATTAAGGGACATTGTTACGCATTGTAGAAATAGGGTAGTAGTTGCAAGGATTATATAATAAACAAGGTGTTGTCTTCATGGCCTATTGCATTGATGTGATAAATGCACAAAATGTAGTATAACATTGATGATACTTCAAAACATGAAAAAAACCCTCAAAAACATGATGCAATTGCATGCAAAACAAACACTAAAACAAGGTATATGTGTGTTTTTTTGGTCCACACCTCTCACACTTTGATGTATCAAAAACACAATACTTGCAAAAAACCCAAGATCTTCAAAACAATGTGGACAAAGAACCCTACAAGGAAAGAGATAGGAACAAAATAATGAACTTTAAGAATATATTCATATGAGGACAAATACAAAAACCATAGGGAGCTCACAAAAAAATTTAGGATATATTTTGCACCAATAAAATTTTAATATAAATACATGAAGTCAAAAAATTAGGGATAAAAGGAACTAAAAGATAATTTACAAACCTTCTTACATAGGATTTTTACAAAACAACATATTATGAGACTTCTATTTTTCCCAAACTCCTTTGGGTTTTTTTTTTTTTCAAAATCATATGCTAACCTTGCATCAAACTTTGACATTTCAAAAAAATGATTCTTCGAATCAAAATAATATTGAAAGCTCCACCAATTCTTCTCATTCTCAATAAATAAAAAATCTATTCCTTATTTACAATTATTGTTACAATTGAATCATTCAAGATTTTAAAATACAAACCCAAGGCCTTTTCTAGCTCAAGCAACAAATATTTGCATGAAATTCATAATGTTGAAAACTTTTCAAAATAGTTAGGAAACATGATTAATCTTTTGAATCATTTAATAAAAATGGAACCAAAAATTCATAATTTGAAATTGATAAATGTTGGATGATTCAAGTGTTATGTTGTCTCTCAATGGGGTATTTCCATTTTTATGGAGGTAGGGGAGGTTTTGTCATGAGTTACAAATGAGTTTAAGGAAGCATATGATAGAAAACATCTCAAGAAAAATGAAGAAAATATGTAGTTTACTTTAATATTTTATAACATATTATAATTTTGACATGTACTGTTCATCTTGGCATTTGCAAAGGTAACATCAATTCTAATAATGGGCATTTTAAATGCAACTTGTCCACCTTCAAATGTTTTATAACATTTAATGGATTTTTTTTCATAATTTAAAATGGGTGTTGAAAATGTTGGTATGTGTGTGTGTGTAGGAGTGTGTGCATGTATATACACTGTGGTTGTTAAAGCTTTCATAGGTGTATGTTCTATTGAGGAGTTTCCATGTTGTTTTGGGTGAGGTTTTGATCAAACAAGTGCATTCATGGGGCTTTTAACTACTAATGAAAATTCTAGGTGGGTGACAAGGGGCTAATTATAATTTATAAGTAAATTCAAACATTGGGATCAACTTGGCTTCCTTTTTAAGTTGCTCCTTGTTTCAAAATTTCTCACATTCACATTATGAAAATTGCAAGGGTTCGTTTTTATTTAAGGAACCACATTTTGATTTGAATTTTTTTATAAGATATCTAATTTGGTCATTGTGAATGGCATATTAAAAT
>Ga0116231_10000811_pt1:50000-59271 | contig 59271 bp, 41 predicted proteins | sample S1TSphgellanicum_2_FD_89695 | JGI IMG/M metagenome (GOLD analysis project Ga0116231, IMG submission 89695) | Host-associated microbial communities from peat moss isolated from Minnesota, USA - S1T2_Fd - Sphagnum magellanicum MG | ecosystem: Host-associated > Plants > Peat moss >...
CTTTCAGTCTGCTGCTGGTGCTGATCAAACTACTGCATGCGATAGCCCTGTAGGACGACCCACCATCCGCATGCAGCAGCCGGCGGGGGGAATCAGCCATATAACCTTTGGAGAACAGCTGTCAGCGGAAGAAGCCGAGGCTTTGCTCAAGAGGAGACCTGGTTCCGATTTGAAGAAACGAGAAATGTACGGGAGTGGTATTTTCACCGGGGTTGATAGCGATAGCAATGGGGGTACACTACCAGTGGACAGAACCAGTGTTCGCTGCCACCAGCCAGCTGGTGGGGTCAGCCAGATTTCCTTTGGTGGAGAAGAATGTGCATCACCCAAGAAGCCAGTCACTGTTCCAGAAGTAGCCAAGCAGAAAGAGCTGAGTGGAACCGTTGAGACTACTGATGACCTTGCAGCACGCCGGGTTGTATCAAATGCCAAAGCCAAAGAACTGATTGGCAGCAATATTTTCGGTCCCCCTCCTCCAGAGCCACCAAAACCATCTCGAGCTCTGGAGTTGAAGAGGGAAGAGGCAGCAAAAGGATCTCCAGGAGGAGAAGCACAACCCCCAGCTCGAAATATCCATACTTCTGTCAAAGTCTCTAATCCTGCAGGTGGGCATTCCCAAATCTCTTTTGGCCCAAAAGATGAAAGTGATTCAGCTGCTCGTAAGTTGCATGATCAGAAGAAGCTGGAGCTTTCAGGACATGACATCTTCAGTGATGAGAATGCTTTGGCATCAGAGAAGAATCTCCATCACCATCTCAGTCAGGCAAAGCTCAAGGAGCTTTCCGGCAGTGACATTTTCTCTGATGACAAGCCTGCGGGGCGAGATCTCGTTGGTGGGATAAGGAAGCCACCTGGTGGTGGAAGCACCATTTCCCTTCAGTAGATTTTTCCCTAACAGTCTCTGCACATGTTGTACATCCAGCTGGCTGATTTTCAGGTTTATGGGTAAACCTCAGATTGTGAGGTGATGATGACCAGATGTTTCTATCATGCAAGGCTTATGCTTGCGAATTGCTTTGTGGGAGCCTCAACTGTGGGTGGTGGGTGTAGGGGATGTTAGAGGATGCCAGCCTTCTTCCACTAACATTATATTTGTGTTTTCCAAACAATGTTTCTGAAATCTTAGACTGATGATGAAGGGCTGCATCATACATATACCACATGATATGATTTTCACGGTGTTGGTGAGCTCCTTTGCATGACTTAGCTAGAGCTTCTGTAATTGGTCTTGAACCTATATACTTCAGACTGTTCTCTGGATAATTGTTACATCCAGAGTTGAAGGTGGGTGCACAGTTGTGCAATGGTGTCCTCCTTGAAACCCATGTGCATCATCAATGTAAACCTTTTATCTACATGGTCAAGCTCTCTTTCTCTCTTTTGCACTCTCACAAACTTAGTGAATACACAATCTGCACTCTCTTCTCCACTTCTTGTCTCTATTATTTGGTTCTTATTTCCTCAAAAACTGCAGTTTTCAGGTTCTTGACTTACATATGGTGTCAGGATAGAGAGGAGAAATTCAGGAACTTTTCTTCTACAAGTGGATGCTAATGAATTGCACAGCAATGTAAGGCCTTTTGTTTCACAAGGTCACACTGATTGAAAGGATGGATCATTGTGAATGTCCTAGTAGTTTTTCAGGATATAATGAGGTGACCAATTGACCTGCCAAAGTGGAGATATCCTGATTTCAAGCGTAACCAGTGACAAGATACTCCTTTGACTCATCCATTGAAGGCCATTTCCATCAGTGGAAGCAAACAATGGCTACCAGCTCTGGCCACCATAGCAGACCATAAATTTAATCTTCCAAATGGAACCGATGTGCTAGATGTGTGAAGGAAATCAAAGATCTTCATCACATACAGTTGACTGGAAGTCTGGTTCATCCAATTTTACGGCTCTGGAGATATTACTGAGAAACTCTGCAGTTCCCAGGCATGACTTTTGGGACAGATATGAAGATAGAAAATGGGTCTGTGGTTATGGATGCAGGGGTGCAGAGAAGCACATATTTCAAGCGGAGGAGAATATATTTCATACGTCATGTATGTACTGTCACTGTCTGTCTGGTTATGGAAAAGGATGGATTTTGTATTCATTGAAAGTGTATCACCCACAAAAGTTCCAATTCTGTATTGTTCGCCAATCAGTGGTTAGACAGAAGAACTATTTGTGATATTACAGAATTTGCAGTATTTCACCAGTGTCTAGTTTACTGATGCAATGAACCCATGATACTTTAAAAGCCTCATCAACCATTTGTTTTTCCAATCCAAATAAAAAACTTGGACCAATATTTGGCAACTTTGTACAAAGTTTTGGCCTGTAACTGCACAACTATTTTACAGTCAACCATCTGCAAAATTTTGATTGTCGTGTTTGTTATTTTAATGTCAAATTCTGCAAAATTTTGGTCCCAGGATTTTTGTTTCACTAGTTTTTTCCTGTACAAATTAAAGGCAAGAATCAAACCTAAAATAAATGTGACAGATTGTAACATCTCCAAGTATCTCTTAAACAAGGATCTAGCTTCTTCCGAATGCAAGGCCACAAGACACAGGTTTTGACTACTGTGTCTGAGGGGGATTGTTTGCAATTAGCAACATTAGCAAGAGCTGCAAAAGCTGTGCATGACAAATTGAACTTGCTGATCCTCCATGCTCTAGTTTCCTGATACTGTGTCTGCCTCTTCCGCTTTCCAGACTATATCTTTCAGGCCCTTTGACAGGTTCTTGCAAAACTGCAACCATTATAAAATCCAACCAATACACAGATCAGCAATGTTTGCATCACAGCACCCATTGACAATGCAGAAGAATCTATTTGGCTTAATTCTGAAGGGTCTAGTTTGTCCCTTCTGGCACCAACTGCAGTGTTTTTGTAGAAAACAATGGACATAAAATCGGATGCTTACATGGTTGTACTCAATAGTGTCACCATTGTTTTTTGACAACTCAACCATGAATAGAGATGGAGCCACCTCAAATACCTGGAGAGTCACAACAAAGAACAGGTATTAGATACTTGCCAGGAACAACAGAACTCAAAGCAAAAATAAACAATCAGCCACTTTTCAAACAAGATGTTATGCACAAGACTGGTGTTTGCTGGTGGGTCAGAGTTATGAGTTGTGTACAGTGGAGCAGACATTAACCCTAGCATTAACACATACCATGTCATCTTTGGTATCTCCAAGATGACCCAAGTCACCACAAGAACAGAATTTTATTTTGTGGTAGGTAAATCTTGCTCAGTACTGGAGGTCAGATTATATAGCTGACAGATAGAAGTACAGAAGCTCTGTGTCATAACTCCAGGACCACTGTGTAGCTTGCAACCATTCCAACTCATCAACAAACAGAACACACCTGTGTGGAGACTGACAGTTGTCCCTTTCGACCTTGCTTGTCTCCTTGAAGTTTGAGCTTGTGATTTTGTATCTGTACATTGAAGCCTAGGGGTTTTGCAGCTTCCTCAATGGTATTTACTATCTCCTTAGCAGACTTTTTGCTTGTGAAGCGTGTCTCCCCCTTCTCTACATCCTGTAGGGCACACACAGTCATCATAACAGATCTAGAACTGCTCCATTAACCCTAAACTTCTGGTTGCTGAAATTTGAAAGTAGTAAAAGTGACAACATATGGTCTACAAAACTTTGGTTGATTACAGGAGCAAAAGAAAAAATAAGCATGAACTGATCTGATCAACATGTGAACTTGAACTGTACAAAAATTTAATATTGGAGGCATGTTCTGCCATACCTGTGGTTGTTCAAACAGGCCAGAGAGGTCAAGTCCAGATGACAGGGAGATTAGGTCAAATGCATTCATTGATGCAGGCTTCATCTCTTTCTTCTCCATCACCAAAAATTCCTGGAATGTTTTACAAGGAAATGTGATAAGGAAACAATTTCTGGAGATTATTTGTACATTCAGTTTAGGGTTGACATTCTTTTAGAGCAACAAGACAGCAATTGTGATAACCACCTTCCCTTCCGGAAATCAGAGCCACACACACACACACGTGCAATTTGAAGATCTGCATCAAGAGAAGTGGGAGGTTAAGAAGTCTTACTGATGAGTCATTAAATACTGCATTGATATCCTCAAGAGTGACATTCAACTTCTCTGTGTGTTGAGCTGGTTTGTAGCCTTTCCTGAACCAATCATTCTTGTAAATTTGTGCTGCAGTGTAACGCTGTTACACCCACCATCATGTCATAACTTAGTTATAGCAGAGTCAGTAATCTCTATGCCACTGGATTCCACACCCACTAGAAAGACCCAACATCAAATACATATTGAGATGCAAGCTGGATTTTCTTTTCTCAAAACCATAAGTATCATCCATTGCTGTAAGTCATAACGCTTTTTTATTATCGAGGACATGCTATGCAACTCCATTTTCTACTCTCTCCATTCTAAACTACATTTCCAACTTTGAAAACACATCAGGGAGTGCTGGAAAAACTTACAGTTTTAGCATTTGGGTCCAAGAGCTTGGAAAGCAGTTTCCTAGCACCTGATGAGAACCAGGATGGACAAGAAAACTCTGCCCTGTATATCTGCAGTTATCACAGGCAGATGATCAAGAAGCTAATCTCCAGATCATAATGTCAATTTTCACTAACAGATGCCTGCCCCTGTTCTCCTAGCATAGGTTTGCACAGGTCTATGACCATGGTAAAATCAAAAAGGAAAATTTAGGGCACAAAATTCATGTACCTTTCTGTACAAGTTCATGAGGTTTGGGTCATCAAAAGGTAAGTAGCCAGCCATGAGAACAAAGAGAATGACACCACATGACCATAAATCCACAGTTGCCCCATGATAGCCTTTGTCGACAATCACCTGCAAACAACAAGATAAAATAGTACAATTAGCACACAGACTAGTGCCAACCATGCGTTTGTTTCATTATGTGGTGGGACTCTACTTTGAATTTCTCCCTTGATGGACTTAAACTAATAGTAGCTTGGAGTTTTACCTCTGGTGCAACATAATTTGGAGTTCCACAAGTTGTATGTAACAGGCCATCCTCCTGCAAGCAAACCCCACCTCATAAACATTAAAGAAAAGCATCACACCATCCAAGTACTGAGATCCTCAAACATGGATCTTACACATGTGCAATATCCTTGAACGATCAGCATCTGACATAACATATGAGATATTAAAAACCTCTAAAGTTGTTAGAATGCATGTAAGTCAGCATTGAACAGTTTTACATACCCTCAATTGCTGTGGTAAGGCACTCAGCCCAAAGTCAGAAATTTTCAGATTTCCAGCAGCATCTAGCAGCAGATTTTCCGGCTGTCAAAAAGCAGAGGATAACAACAATAAAATTTTAGTTATGGCATAGCATAAGAACAGGAACCACGTAAGAGGGCAAATCATGTTACAATGTTTGTTCTCTTATGTTAGAGAACTTGCCTAATGTTATGGCAAGAGACTGACCACATGCGCAACAAAAATAATGTGAGATTCACACTTTGTGACAACACACACCTTGAGATCTCTGTGGTACACACCCCGACTATGGCAATAGTCAACTGCATCTATAAGCTGTTGAAAGTATTTCCTTGATTGCTCCTCTTTGAGCCGTCCTTGGTGAACCTGGCCATGGCCAAACAAAAAGCAAACTACTTATGGTTTTGCTCTCTCTTTGTTCTGAACGAGTTGAATCTTTGCCAAAGATGAAATAAAATAAAATCTGACAAGTAATTCCATATGTGATTTAAAAAAGAAAGGCTCACAATTTTATCGAAGAGTTCGCCACCTGTGGCGTACTCCATGACGATGTAGATCTTTGTCTTGCTTGCCATCACCTGCCAGCAGATGCAAATGTCACACTGTCACCAAAGGTTCTTGAATCCAATTCCTTGTGAAATCAATCGTTCAACAGATCCAGTGATAGGTACACAAAACATTGAGAATGGGCTCCCCTCCCAGAGTTCCAGTGTGTACCAATGTAAGCTACCAAAGAACAAGAAACCCTAACTGTATGGGAAAGAAGAAGAGCTGACCTCTAGAAGCTGGACGATGTTCGGATGCTTGACCAGCTTCATTGTAGAAATCTCTCGCTTGATCTGTCCAAAACAGATAGCAACAAAGAGTACCCATAACGTAATTAGAAAAAGTTGCAAGCTGTTTCAGAGAAGCGAGAGAGAGAGAGAGAGAGAGAGAGAGAGGGGTTCCGAGTGATTTCTGTAGCTACCTGCTCTACCATTTTGTGCTTGAGAATCTTCTCCTTGTCGAGGACTTTGATGGCCACGCTTTCGCCGGTCTCCTTGTTCTTGGCAAGCTTAACCTTGGCAAAAGTGCCTTCTCCAAGGAGCTTACCTATCTCGTACTTCCCCACACGCGTGCGGGGGCTTGCTATTTCCATGTATGTTGTTATACAGCCTCTCTCTGTCTCTGTCTCTGTTTGTGTATGTCTCTATCCCTCTATTTCTCTCTCCTTTTTTAGCTCAGCTTCCTTTCGCTTGCTTTCTCTACCTCACTTTCACCTTTCTCAGGATTGCGCTCTCTTGGTGAGCTCTCTCTTTCTCACCGCTTCCATATGCCAGCCCTGCTGCAGTAGCATTATTTCGAAACACTTGTCAATAGAAATTCTACTGAAACACCACATCCTAGCAACCGACCAAACCGACCGCAAACAGGGAAACATGACGAGACGAGAGACATGAGGGAGGTGAAAGGGCCTTCGATCGAGGTTTTCTACGGCAAGCAGAAGCGGGATAAGACGAGGGAGCTGTGGAGACAAATTGATGATCAGAGTGCTCAAACCCACCTGCTGCTTCCACGATTCCACTCATACTGTTCAAAACAGGCAGCAGCATCGTCCAGAGCGCTCTCTTACGAGGCTCATTGCCACCACCCTCTCTCCTCTACACAGTCCTACCTTCCTAACTCCAAAGCTCAAGTCACCCTCTCCTCCTCGCTAGCCTACAAGCTGTGAGTCAAGCCTCTAAAATTACAACACTCACCGACATCAATCACAAGAAGAAGCAGAAGGACAGTCCTGATTAGACCCACAATCTTCTTCATTTTCTCATCAGTGTACACACTCTGCGACACACGATTAGCGAGAGAGAGAGAGCCTCGAAACCCAAGAATGCACAGATCCAAAAAACTTGCCTCTAAACAACACTAGAGAACACACTCCGTCACTAGTACTTGCGTCGTCAAATTAAAATCTTTCAAATATGAAGCAACTTCTTCACCAAATTCGCAAAGCGATTGAATCTCGCACCTACCAAGCCCTATTTGTGCAACAACAAAAATCTAATCTTTGGAAGTGAAGAGCGAAATCGAACCAGCTAAACGCAGATGTCGAAAGAAGAAGGAGTACATCAACCTACAATGCGAAGAAATGCGGCGAATACGACGGCACTCTCTCGTTGTTCCCTTTATAAGGCTGCCCAGTGCCTGCTGGTCAGACGCCGACCCGGCCTTGAACCCTCGGGCAAACCCCCGTTCCCCAACTGCGGATGCCTCCTACCGATAAATACGACAGGCTATACCGGGAACTCTTTGGAACCGCTGAAAACTGCCGGGCCGAAGTGAACCGGTAGCAACGAAGTTGAACCAGTGTTTTTCGTTTGTCAATTTTGTGATGTAGCTAAAGTGGCGATCATCCATAAAAAGATTTAACCAAATTTGGCTACGAGTTAAATATGAAAATCATTTCTGAAACTTCCCTCTATAAGTTTTTTGCTACCTACTTTTTAAACCAAGTGTAGAAATCTGGTGATTTTTCTTGAAATTTGGTCTAATTATGGCTATTGGAAATCTCAGAAACCACTTGATTATAGCATTTGGGCGATATATATATATATATATATATATATAGAGCCAGCAAAAAAAAGGGCTGCTACAAATGTACCACCATGGATGGATGGATGGATGGTATGTGGACAAGACAATTGGAACCCTTGCATAACGTTATGGGAACACAGGAACGAGAAGGGATTGTTACACATTTGGAACTCTATTAGAACTTTTTGGGAACTTGGGAACTCGAAGGGGGGGGCCGGTGGAGGGGGGGTTATTGTAGGAGGTTTGTTTGGTACAAATCTTTGACCAATGATTATTCCACATGGCATCTCGAAAGTGGGACGCGTGTTAAGGGGGTAACTACTCCGGGAAGTTACCGAACGTTTACTTGTCAAGTTACGGTGTATCGAAAGGCAGGAATGGTAAATAGTAGATAGAGTCGAACAAACATTAGGGCTGCAGGAAAGTTTTTTTTTGAGCCTGCCCTGCACATGTAGTCATCATCAGTTTGGCTGGAAAATCGTTGGCAGTTTTCCCTGCCAGTTTTTGAGAGAGCAGACCCAAAGTCATCATCAGACTTTAGGCAAAAAGATGATTTTTCCTAAAGAAAAATGAAGGCCTAGGTATGTTGCCCATTATTGGGGGAAAGAAAATAATTAAGAGAAAAATCATCACAAATGAAGATTTAGGTATGTTGCTCATTAATGGGGGAGAAAATTAAAATTAAGAGAAATACTATTACAAATGAAAGACCTAGGTATGTTGCCCATTATGTGAAAAAAAAGAAAAAAAACCATCACAAATGAAGACATCTACCTATTATTTTTATGAGTGTTTACTCTAGTAGACTTGGCTGGTTAATTACTTTTTGAAAATTTTGAAAATTCTGAAAAATGCATGCTTGCCATCCAAAGAAACTGAATGAAGCTCTCAAGCATCATAGCTTCATTATTTAGTATAATGTCAAATTGTAAATTATTATTATTTTCACTGCTGGTCATGACTGATAAAATTTAATTAATTATTAGGCACCTTGCTGCTGAACCAGCTTAGGTACTAGGTGTATAAGCAAGTGTTGTTGTTGTTGGTTCTTTTTTCTTTTTTCTTTTTTTTTCCCAACAAAATTTCACACAAGGTGGGGGAAAAAAAAGAGAACGAGAAAGCAAATTGAGTGTGAAGGGTATAAAGGTTTTTTTTTAATAAAAAAATGGCAAAGTTGCCATATTTTGAGGAAAAAAAGTCTGAAGTCACCAAATTTTGAACAATATATTAAACTGGTCACAATATTTTGACAATCCATTCCTCTTGTGGATGATTGCCAGTCCACCTACCTCACACAATTGGAAGGAAAAAAAAAAAAAAAAACACCACCATGTTTATAAAAGTCAAAAAATAGTATTTTTCAATTAGGTGGGCAATAGTGTTTTACCCTTCCCAACCCCCCCTCCCCCCCCTCCCCACCCCCCACCTTCATAATAAGCTAAGCC
>Ga0116231_10000812_pt1 | contig 59251 bp, 37 predicted proteins | sample S1TSphgellanicum_2_FD_89695 | JGI IMG/M metagenome (GOLD analysis project Ga0116231, IMG submission 89695) | Host-associated microbial communities from peat moss isolated from Minnesota, USA - S1T2_Fd - Sphagnum magellanicum MG | ecosystem: Host-associated > Plants > Peat moss > Unclassified...
AAAAAAAAAAATTAAATTTAAAAAAAATTTATAAAAAACATACTTAAAAATTTAAATTGGTGGCTTTTTTTAAAAAAAAAAAAAAATTAAAAAAAAAAAAAAAAAAGTTTATGTCAAACATATAGATCATAATTTTGAACAAGCATTCAACTAAGGAGCTCAATTGAATTTGAAGCATATAAACCTTAAGCAAAATATACTAAAAAAGTGATGTACTTTAAAATAAATGAGAGTTTCATGTACTTTTTTCCTTTATTTTTCAAGATTTCAACAACAATAACCACTATATCCCAATCATTGTAGGAGAATGAAAAGAAAAAAATTTCGAACATAAATTATGTTTTAGGAAGCAATTCTAAAATGAAATTGAATATTTGAAACATCACATTTTTTGATTTCATAAGCCTTGCTACAAATTCTATTTGGAAGGTTTTCCTTTTTGAGCACCAATGCTATAGTTGGAAGCAACCTTAAATACACAGTATAAGCAATCTTATTTTGTTCCTTGTTTGGTTCACTCCAAAATATGATTTCCATCTCCCACAAAAAGGTTCAAATGATGCACAAATATGTTTTCAATGAAAATCGAAAAAAATTACGAAATTTTAAAAAGAGAAGTGTAATATTATACTTGCGCCAAAAGTTTGGTAACTGAACTTTTTCATGTTGTTCATGTACATTTGCACACCAACATGATTCCATTCAACATTCAATATAATAATTTTCTTTCACCATAATCTTATCACAATAAAATGTCTAATACAAAAATAAACAAATACCACAAATTAAATTCCCATTCCTAAAATGCAATTCAAAATGCAAATTTTGGAACCTTAAATCTATTAGCTACATTGTGTACGACTTTGTTTAAACTTACTTCTAGACATGAGCTATGATGATGCTCTAACTTCACATGTTGCTACCAATTTTTCAAGGAAAAAAGGAGATTGCCAACAAATTTAACCTTAATTTGAATATGGTAGCTATACCCTTAAAGATGGTCTTCAATTTTTACAACACTCTTACAACATCTAGATAAAGAGAAATTGGAAGTCTATCAATGAATGGATACAAGGATTATTTAAAGAATCTTGATAATTTTTCTTAAAATTTGATCAAATTTTGACTATCAAAAATCTCAAAAAGCACATGCACAAAAGGTGTCCCCATACGTTAAGTGATGTCACTGGACTTTGAGTGAATTCATTGGTTTTAGTGAATGGGACCGATGAAGGAATGAATTCGTTGGTCTAGTGAACAGGGACTAGTGAACTACACTCACTCACGTTTTCTAGCAGTAACGATTCTTGCACTTTTTAAATATATAGAAATTTGAAGATTTTTCTTAAAATTTGATCAAATTTCAGATGTTGAAAATCTCAAAACGCACATGATTCTTGCACTTTTTAAATATATAAAAATCTGGAGATTTTTCTTAAATTTTGGTCGAATTTTGGCTATTGAAAATCTCAAAAAGTAGATGATTTAGGCACTTTGTTTATATTAAAAAATCTGGCTATTTTTCTTTAAATTTGATCTAATTTTGGCTATCGAAAATCTCAAAAAGCACATGATTTACGCACTTTTTAAATATATAAAAATTTGGCAAATTTTTCTTAAAATTTGGTCAAATTCTGGCTATTGGAAATCTCAGAAGTCACATGATTTATGCACTTTTTAAATAGATAGAGAAATTTGACAGTTTTTCTTAAAATATGATCAAATTGTGGCTATTGAAAATCTCAAAAAAGAAATGATTTACGCAATTTTTTAATATCCATAAATCTGGCAATTTTTCTTAAAATTTGGTCGAATTTTGGCTATTGAAAATTTCAACAAGCACATGATTTTAGCACTTTTTAAATATATAGCAATCTGGAGATTTTTCTTCAAATTTGGTCTGATTTTGGCTGTTGAAAATCTCAAAAAAGCAAATGATTTATGCACTTTTTAAATACAAAGAAATCTGGCAAATTTTCTTAAAATTCGGCCGAATTTTTTTGGCTATTGAAAATCTCAACAACCACATGATTTTAGTACTTTTTAAATATATAGAAATCTGGAGATTTTTCTTAAAATTTTCCTCTAATTTTGGTTATTGAAAATCTCAACAAGCACATGATTCTAGCACATTTTAAATATATAGAAAGCTGGAGATTTTTCTTAAAATTTGGTCCAATTTCGGCTATTGGAAATCTCAAAAAGCACGTGATTCTAGCACTTTATATATATATATATATATATATAGATAGATAGCATTTTTTGGCTATTGGTATGTATATAGCCAGCCAAAAAATAAAAAACGGCTACTGGCACCAATCCAAACTTCTCCGCTTTCATTCTTTGCTTCCATTTTGGGCTTTCAATGCGCTCACGGAAGCAACTGACCGCTCTTCCGCTCTTCATGCCCCCACACACGGTTTGCCACAAAGCTTTCTTTCATTAGGTTTTGTCGTGTGGATTTTGCGGAAGCTTTTTTTTTGGACTGCCAATTAAAACAGTGGATGATGCGTAGGAAAGCGCTTGTGCAGAAGGAAAATAGGAAATTGGTAATGGGGATATGCATTGAGAAAGCTTTGTACAGAAGGAAAACAAAAGCAGTAGAAAGAGGACAAGGAAACTAAAGAAGGAAAGCAAAGCAAAGCAAAGCAAAGCAAAGGGAAAAAAATAATAATAATAAACAAACAAACAATGTTTTGGATTTCAAGTATAAGTGGGAAAAAAAATTCAAAAAGCTTCAACAGGAAAACGGAAGAATGAAGATTTTGGCAGAATAAGAAAGAATCGAAGTTTGTTTCTTAGTTAGAGACTTGTTGAGGAGGAGGAGGAGGAGGAGGAGGAACATAAAAGCATATGTGAGAAGAACAAAGGGTTTTGGAAGATTCGTCTCAAAGAGCAGAAAGGTGCTGCTGCCGGCAAGCTTCAAACGGTAAGTAAGCTCATAACCAGTCCAAATGACTTTTTGCAATTGGAAATTTTGGACTCAATCTTCATTCTGTGCATTGATCTGAGATCAGCATGCATTACCATATTATAGGATTGTTGCATTCTGACTTTCTAGTGTCATGGTTTCACCCTGTGCATGTGTATTACTATTGTAGGTTACAGACCTTCCTTTCAGGTGTTGTGACGTTCCATCTCATGGATACTTTGAAGATGATCTCTACCACCACTTTTCAGTGACCCAATATGTGGGGGCTATAGAGACAATCCAGGCACTCAGCATGTCAAATTTGAAGGCACAATAACAGACAGACCTACTGTTTTCTGGAGCATGAGAGACTGGAGAGCAATGTGCAATGTGTGTGTGAGAACAAAGCAGTGGGCGGTAACAGGGTTCTGAGCTAGAGAGAAGATGTATACTGTAGGAAGGTACATATCGCAGGGAGTATATACAGTTGCAGGCCCCTTTCATCCCTTTGGAGGTGCCGTTGATATCATTGTAGTCCAACAAGAGGATGGCACTTTCAAGAGTTCACCCTGGTATGTGAAGTTTGGCAAGTTCCAAGGGGTCCTCAAGCAAAAGGAAAATGTTGTTGATGTGGCAGTGAATGGCAATGATGTTGATTTTCACATGTTCTTAGATGCAACAGGAGAAGCTTACTTTCTCAAAGATGCAGACATGGATAGTGAAGGATCAATTTTGTCACCACGTAGTGCAGTATCATCAGGAGATGATACTGTGGTTAATACACTGGCCATCAGATCAGCAAAGCAAGATGATGGTGTTCAAGCTAATACACTGGAATTGCAGGAATCACAGGTTGGTGCCACCAAAACCTTCACATCAATGGTGAGAAAACAAAGGCTTTGGAATTTAAGTTAGAGGGCAGAAATGCATCCTCAATGCTCGTTGAGGAAATATGTTGAAAGACATTTCATTTGATCCATCCACTTCTGATGAGAGTTGAACTTTGTTGTTCTTTGTTTGGTGATGTAAGAAATGGTCTCAACCATAGTTTCCCAGCACAGTTCATCAATGAAGTGTTTTATCTTGGTGTTTCAGCCTTGTGAATCTGAGCAAATTGACACTGTAATGCATGCATCTTGCTTATCTTGAGGTGTCTAGTCTAGTGGTCACAACTGCTTAATGCAATTCTAAGTGCACAAGCATGAACAGTGTTTGTGCGGTTGAGATTATTCTCTTCTGTTGCTCTGAGGTGATCTGATTTGCTGCACTAAAGCCTTCCTGAAACCTTCCCGGCATGTCACCTGGATCAATTGCCAAACTTGTAGTAAACAGTGCCTCCAAACCACCTCCTTTTCAACAAATGGAGCATCAGTTTATTAGATGTCCCAAGTTAGGTCAGGATATGTCCCTTTCAATCGTTTTGTAATCAATATTTGATTTGCAGGTTCAAGCATTCCAAGTGGAGACTATTTCAGATGGAGTGCTTACTTCACTTCGTCAGAATGGAGTAATTTCTGATAGAGGATTTACTGAAGAAGATGAAAATCCTGATGAACATACAATTGCCAAGTCTAACAAGGGGCAAGTGTCTGATGAGCTTCTTTCTACTGCAAGAGGATCCATGGAGCAGGAGAACACAGTGGAAAGTGCAGCAGCCATCCGTGCACTCTTCAACCGTGCAATAGGCCTTGATCCTTGCTATAATTCAGGGCCTGCTAATTCTCTTGTTGCAAATGCTGCCTTGGTGGCTCTCGAGAAGGTTGCTTCTTCTGTACAACCTCCAAGCACACTTGAGTGCCTTCCCGAAAAGGGAATTCTTAAGGCACCTTGCATTGAAAATGATGTTAGCCTGTTAAGCAAAGGCACAAGTCCTTTGAGTAACAGCAATCAGTCTTTGCCAATGGTCCATTTTACACAGGAGGCCACAGGGTCTGCATTGCAGGGCTCAAATTCACTTGATTCTCAGTTGGTTGAAGCGTTGCCAAACTTGGAGTTTCTCAGAAAAGGATCAGGATACAGCTTGAATTGTTCCCCAGGCATAATGATTGCCAGTGCTGATGGGCAAGTCTTCCTGGAGGAGAACTATCCTGAGGAATTAGGTGTTGTTGCCTCTGAAGTTGCTCATCAACAAGACCAATGGGCATCTGAGACCAATCTTATGGGTTTTTGCCCACAACAGAATGGAATTTTTGAGTCACTGGAGATTCTTGATACAAGATTACATGGTCCAATGGATTTAGCAGAGGCTGACCATGATGTGTCTGAGGAGGATGTGGAAAAGGACTGGAGTGGTGCCGGGACCACAACTGAACCAGCAGAGGTTGTTAAGTATGGAAGCAAGACTGGGTGTAAAGAACTTTTGGGATATGAAAAGGAAAAACATGAGAGAGATAGTGTGCAGGATGATGGATTAATGAGCCTATCTGGAAAGAATGATGAGATGATGCAGGGAGCTCGGGAGGTGTTACCTCAATTCAAGGTCTTATCATTAGTGGCTGATCAGAAGGCTTTACAAGTAGAGGTGACAGGGTCTGAGGTTGAGCACTCAGGTCCAAGCAATGGACTTGGGGGAGATCCAATTCCTGGCCTGCAGGACGGCACTTTTGATGAGATGCAGATGACTACTGATATTCAACCTGATGGGGCTGATGAATCTGTTGTGATGATGCCTTCTGAGAATAATTCAGTGTCCTCTGTAGATGAGGGCAATCCAAGCCGAGTGCTTACAACTGCAATTGGACAAGAAATAGCATGGCGGGATGCAACGTTTAAGGCAGCTGCAGCTTTAAGGGCTTCACCTCTCTGTGCCGAAGCTTGGCAGCCAAAGCAAGTTTTGGACAGGAAGACAAAGCCTGGGGGTACATTCAGGAGCTCACCAAAGAGAATTGGGGACAAGCAAAGTCTGCCCACAAACTCAACTCCAGCTGCATTGGACAAGAACATGCAACTTGCAAAAACCCCACAGAAGAAGGCAGATGGAACTGAACAATCAGAAAGGAGGTCATGGGTATGGTGGGGCTGGAGAGGCAGTCCTGCTCTTCCCAAACAGAACTCTGATCCAGATGAGAAAAAAGATAGTAAAGGTGTCAATGGAACAACCACACAGGCTGATGAGGTCAAAACACAGACTTCATCAAAACCACAGGAGGTGGGCTTTCAATCCTCTGGAAGTGTCAATGGTCAAAACTCGGGCATAAGGGAGGCTAATAAGATGCTGACAATAGAGAATGATGCACAGAAGTCCAAAGATGAAGAGTCTGAATTAAACAGCATTGACCAATCTTTAATGGTTGCTGAAAGGACCAAAGGGAATTTGTATGAGCAGAAGACAGAAAATGGGGGATCAGAAGATGAGAAAAAGGAGGAGGACAAGAAAGAGGAGGAGAACAGAGATGGGTTAGCAATAGAGGTGGTATCCTCAATTGCTATTCAAAACTCTCCAGGCAAGGAGGCAGAAAATTTAGGTAGGAGATCTTTACTTGGAATTATGTTCGAAGGACATGGCAGAGAGCAACTTTTGGCAGAGAGTGCAAAGTTCTCTTTGGAAAGGGCTGAAACTATTTCTGACCTGCTAGAGAATTCATGGGAATGTGGCAGTGGACTGAAAAATGGACAAAGCCAACCAACAATTGAGTCCCGAACACCTATAGCAAGCTCATCATTGTATTCTCAGCATGAAGCAGCTGTGCAGGATAGCTATTCAATGTCTTCACATTCACAGAGGAGTGAAAAAGTTGAGCCTATGAGAAGAGAGGAGGAACTTGCTGTGAATGAAGGAAATATCATGCCAGCCAATAAAGATTCAACACTAAGCTCTTCGCTTTGCTTGCAAGGAGGTGAAACCAGTAGTACTGAAGCTGCTGATGACTTCAGCATTCCTAGGCACTCAGAGGCAAACTGCAGTGATGCTGATTGTGCTACAGGAGCTCATTATCCATCCACTAAAAGTATTGATATAGCTGCAGGTGAGAAGGGGCCTGGAATTCTCACAGGTGGAGCCACATCACTGGATAGTGGATTGACTGGTTTGCAAGGAGAGACAAGGAATGCCAACAGTAGTGATAATGGAATCATGGTGTCCACTTCAAATATGGACTGGAGGGAAAATCTAGCAGGATTTTCTCTGGCAGTGATTTCTACAAGTGCAAATTTGACAGAGGAGGTGGGAGGAGCATCCAGTTTGGGCAGGAGGGTCAGCCCTCCAGGGAGACTTGGAGATGAGGACGTCACCTCTGTGCCTACCCTCTCTCAGAAGCTAGCCTCACCCCGTGGACACACAGAAATGGTGTCATCCATGGGGCCTTTTCATTCCATGGCCATAGGAGGCAGGTTACAAGAACAGAAATTGGCTGGAGAGAACACTTCTCTCATGAAGTATCCTGTAGTCCTATCATTGGAACAACTTGCCAGTGTCAATGGAGAACAGGGTTCAAATCCTGCCACAGAGGATGTGCTGGTAAGTGGTGCTTGTTCAATTATGATGGCTCCTACATATCCTGCGAATGCTGGCAGCAGTAAGGAAGGCAGGACCAGTGCTGCCCCAGTGGTTTCCCTTGTTGAAGAGAAACCTTCAAACAAGGGGGATGATGCTGTGGATAACAGTGACCTGCAAGGAGATGTTTCAGAGAAAAGTGTACCTTTATTCAGTCCTGCTCAGGATGAGAGGGTAGTTGGGGCAGGATCTTTCAGCAACAATCTGCTGGCTGGAAATCTAGCACTGCCGCGAACAAGCCCCACACTGGATGGTGCATCTTGTACTCAAATGAATGTGGTGGAGGTAGTTCAGACAATGCCAGTTAGAACTGAGGTTTTGGTAATGGTTGAAACAGGTGATGTAGTTGCTGAAACCAGGCAGAAATATGAAGTGGTGAGCACACAAAATGGAGAAAACAGGTCAGAGGATGATCTTGAGAACCCATTACCGTACAGTGGCACAGGGGCAGTGATCAAGAAAGTCAGTCACTTTGAATCTAACACCAGTCAGGAGGAAGAAGAGGAGTGTCATGGAAAAGTAGCAGTTGGGGAGATAGATTATGGGACAAGCATATCACATGGAGAGAATGGGTCAGAGGATGAGCTTTACAATCCCTTAACATATGGTGACATAGGGTCAGCAAGCAGGAAAAGCATTTACTTTGAAGCTAACAGCAGTGAGGAGGAGGAGGAGGAGGAGGAGGAGGAAGAGATTCTTGGAAAGGTTGTAGATGGAGATGAAGATCTGGATATATTCAGGAGAAAGAGTGATCCAATTGGTGTCCCAGTGACACTTGAGAATTCAGCCTTAGAAGACATGTTTTTGATTGCCAAAGATCATCCCCTCTCTGAGTCCTTACCAGATGTGAGGTTCCAATCTGCTGATGCAACTATTTCTGCCATACAGAGTGCTCTGAGCCGTTCTGTTGGTTCAGAGCCACTGCCACACACTCAGAGAAGTGCAGACAGGAAAGATTCCTTTTTTGGGAACCCTGTCAGGAGTCCAGCTGAAGGCACACATGAGGATTTCAAACAAAACCTAGTTGAGAAGTGTGTTGGAAGTCCACCAGGTTCAGGGAGATCAGAAGCTGAATCAGCAGGTGGAGATGGTGCTGTGCCAGATTTAGTGGAGACAGCTGCTGAAACTGGTCTGTCTCTGTCTTTTCTCGTGTTTTATTCTCAGCAAGTTTCTCATCTTGAGGTTTCTTTCAGGCTGTGAACCATGTCTTTGTATTTAGTCATCCAATGGTGCTTTTCAGTAGCTGCTGCTCAGCTTAAAGCCATGTGATTGTTCAAAAGTCAAGTCTGGGACTGGCTTGGAAGTGGATTACAGTTCAGTCTAACGTATTGGACAAAGGATCTCTGCCTGCAGGAGTTGAAGTCTCCCTATGTAGGCATCTTCTAAAGGAGCATATGGGAAGTGAGGAGGCTGCTGAGGCATTCGCCTCAGTAAAGGTGTCACTTCATGAGTTCAAGAGCAATGCAGCATCCATCATTGCAAATGATAAGCTTGTCGTTCGTGTGGGAGGACAATACTATCCTTGGAGTGTGGCTGCTCCTGTAGTTCTTGGAATTCTAACTTTTGGGCAGGTTATTATGCCTGCAACTGACAGTGCAATTCCAATGGAATGCCCTGAACCGGTGCCGAAGAGTCAAGCTGCAGTGGGCACAATAGTACCTGCAGCTAGAGGTGGCTGGAATCTCTGGCCTTTCCCACTGCGACGCCCCAAAACTCCCGAACAGAGCATTGTTCCCAATCCTTTGGTTTCAAGAGATACATTATTGGTAGCATCAGGGACAGCAGTGCAGAGTCCCTTTGTGAATGACTTAATGTTCCAAAATGCATATTATGAACGTCCTCGCAGAAACAAAGTGCGGACTATCATTCCTACTTCACAGATGTTAGCTCAGATGAATCTCAAGGAGGGCAAGAATAGGATCACATTCACATTCTTCACCCGCATGCTTGGCAATCAGCAGGTTGCTTTCAACATCTGGCTGCATCTCTTTGTCCTCATTGTTTGTACTTATCAGAGAAGTGTAGGTGAGAAAGATGACCTGCTGATTAGAGAGAATAGTGAACTTATAACTGCACTTGGCTGCCAATGTATAGGGATTGCCTCAAGTTTTGAGTTTTGTGCTAGGTTGCAAAGCTGTGGTTTGCCAGAATGATGATGCTAAGAGTGTCTGTAATATCTTGCGCAGGTGGATGCCAGGGTGTACCTTTGGAAATGGAACACACGCATTGTCATTTCTGATGTGGATGGGACCATCACAAAGTGAGTTCTACTAGGTTTGTATACCCCCATGACATTTTGCTGACAATAGAGAAAAGATGATGAGCAAGATAGGTATGGATGTCAGGTTCTATCCAAATCCTTTCTCATGTAGATCTTCTCTGCTAGAGGCAGCTTGATGGGTGGATGGCTGATCCTTGTCCTCATTGCTGGGATGCAGGTCAGACGTGTTGGGTCAAGTTATGCCTTTGGTTGGAAAGGATTGGACACAGTCTGGAGTGGCTCGTCTTTTCTCTGCAATCAAGGTTCTTTGAAGTTGCACTCAGTGGGGAACCTGCTTCCAGTGATGTTGATTCTTCACCTTGTTAAAACCATCTTTCCTGATTCAACAACTTGTTTCTGAAGCATACATGCTGGACTTAAGGTGATATCAGATGTTGTGTGGCTGCAGGAAAATGGATATGAGCTGCTATTTCTAAGTGCGCGGGCAATATCTCAGGCAGATCTCACTCGTCAGTTTTTGTTCAATGTTAAGCAGGTGACCTTTTTTGTGCAGTGTGTATGAGCACTTGTGATATTATAAAATTATAGTTGAGTTGACATGTAAGTCTCTGTCCCTTCAAGAGGTCCTGAATGATGGAGATTGAAATCACATAGTTGAATATGTTTCCATTCATTTCTATTTTTGTATATACCTCTGCTAACTTACATGTGTAAATTCTGCTTGTTGGACATGTTTGCAGGATGGCGAGACACTTCCAGACGGACCAGTGGTGATCTCGCCTGATGGACTGTTTCCCTCCCTTTACCGTGAAGGTTTGTTGAGGTTTTCTCCTTTTCTGTGATTTTGGGGTACAAGTGATCATCTCCCATTGCTAGTATCATGGCCATCCTGTTTCCTTCTGTCACAGACCCAGCAATGCCAGCTGGTGGAACATGACTGATGTTTTTCTGGCTGTATTTGTGATTGAGCAGTCCTCAAAATGACCAGACTAGAATGTCTAGCTTTTTATGTCATTGTTGAGTCGTAGCTCTGTTTCAACAGACCTGAAGCTCATGGTGTTGGTTTTTGTGAAGTCAGTTGCCAGTGTGCAAAGTCTATTTGTTGCTCTCAGAGTTGAGAGCAATATAAATGAATTGAGTTGCAAGGTTGCATCCTATTCAGCTTTAAGTGTCATGCTAGTTCCTGAGTCTCTCGAAGTCTGCCAGTATCTTTCTGTACTTGTCAGGAATGAAGTCTACATTCCAGAATGCTTTCTTCTGTGTGTTTATAATGGAGTATTGTTTTGAAGCTCACCAAGATATTCAAATTTCATCTCACCTCTGTGCCTTGGGTTTATATTCTTCCTGTGTCAGACATTGGCTAAGGTTTTCTTCTTCAAATTATGTCACTCACTTGTTTCCTGGGGTGATGGGTGCAATTTCAGTGATCCGAAGGACTCCGCATGAGTTCAAAATTGGATGCCTGCAGGTGAGTGTTCCCCCTTTTATGCATCACAATGGACCATGGGCCCAATGACTGACTGAAATTTGCCTCATGTTTGAGTTGTTAGACAGCAGAGTGACATCAGTCAGCTTGATTTTGTCTGGCTTATCCAGATGTGTTGCAAAATGCCATACTATGAGCCCATAAGCTTGGTCTTGGCCACCTGAAGTTGTTGATTTTCTTTGAATAAGTCTTGCAAGTGGCTTAGACCAAGGTTGTGTGTAGAAGTTCTGTTGGACATTCACATGCAGAGGTAAAAGAACTCATTGACCTACTGATTTGTGAACCTCCCACTTGCCTGACTGGATTTTGTTTTGACACATTTGGTTGAACATTCTCAAAAAAGTTTCTTGACCTTGTTATGCAGGATATTCGCTCTCTTTTTCCAGAGGGCTGCAATCCATTCTATGCAGGGTTTGGGAATCGGGACACTGATGAGATCAGCTATCTCAAAGTTGGTATTCCAAAGGGAAAAATCTTCATCATTAATCCTAAGGTGAGTAATTTACCCTGCATTCATGGAGATTTTTTGGAAGTGCTGCAAACAGAACACAGTAGGTCTTTTGTTCCTTGACTAGCATTTCACCAAAAGGAGGTGTTTTTTCATCAGTTGCATTTGTTCTCTAATGCACAGGAGGCACAGTCTGTGTTTCAGATTTCTCTATCTTGCTGGAGATAACTATAAGAAACCAGCTGTACTGCTCATCTTCTTTGAAGAGTTGGGACTGAGAAAAAAAAACTTCCCTCATTTTTCACTCATCTGCAACTGGTCAACTTCATCAGTCAAAAAGTCAGTAGGTTTGAAGGAGAGTTGATTGCTCTAAAAGTATTTGTAGCAGAACATTATATATAGCTTGAGAAAGCATGCAACTGGACACACCTGAGCCTGTATAAGGTACAGCTAAAGTACTGTCACTTTCAGCTTTTGAAAAGTGGCAGTGATTCAATGATTCACATGATTTCAATCTGAGAGTGAGTTCTCTGGCCTGAAACTTGTGGAGAACAGGGGGAAGTGGCAGTGAACAACCGAGTGCATGTGAAGACCTATACATCACTCCACAAGTTAGTCAATGACATGTTCCCTGCACAAACCTCCATGGAACAGGTTTGTTACCAGTCTGATCTGAAGAGATTACTTGCTGAATTTTCTGTGCTATCCACTCATTCATTGCATGATCTACCAAATCGTTCCAGAACTTGCAAGACTTCAGTCTCTTTGCAATTTTAACTCTCTTCCTTGTTGATGCATTGTCATTCAAAATTGGTTATCTTGCTGTAAACAAATATATTGTCATGATCTGTTTCATGAAGTTCTATTGAAGTGAACTGGTTGGTACTGTGGTGGACAGGAGGACTACAACTCATGGAACTTCTGGAAGCTTCCACTCCCAGACATTGAGGATGATTTGAAAAGGTTGGCCACAGCCCTTGACCTTTTAAAACTCACTTGACACTGTTTTGGATCAGATGAATTGAGTCTTGCTAATGATATTGTTTTATGTGATGGTGGATGTGCTGATAGTAGCCTATTACGAAGAGCATCTCCACCCTGCAGCAGATAAACACTCCATATCAAATTTTGGAGGAAGTAAACAGCAGGATGGTGTAAAAGCCCTTGATGTGCATTACATATGGCCAGGATATTGTGACCCTGAGGAACACCTTTAAATGCAATTTCTTGCTACCGTTGGTCAGTGATAATGATCGGCTCAGGTGTAGAGACTGAAATGGTCTTTCTCTTTTCAAAGTGAACTTTCTTATGTTTATGGGTGGCGACAGGTGAACATAAAACACTAAGTTAATGTAGTGTAGAGGTACGGTTTACTGCTGTGTGGTGGAGATGCTCTAATTATGATGATAGAATCAATTGCACTGTAAAGATCTGCCAGCTGCACAAACTGGCACTTGCCCTAGTGCAGCATATCAGAAATGGCTATACAGAGGCATTGGAGTAGGTGTTCTGCCTCAGTTCTGGAAGCAAAATTTCTATTAAAGTCATTCCAGGAAGCCCCTTTTCAAAATTCTAAGCACTATCCAGGTTCAGTGTGGCTATTAGGGTTTACAGGAGTGGGTCACAACAGCATGACAGGCATATGATTATCAGCATCTTGTCCACTGTAAATTTGAATCAGTACTGCATGTGATTGGGCTAAATTATGTTGGTTCTGCATGTGAAGGTCAACATTTGCAAGATTGTGTTTTAAGAGGAATTTTGTGTTCAGAAATATGGTTGGGCTAAAATTGTGTTGGTTCCTGAAGCCTCCCAACCTACTAGCTGTTTTTGGAGCACATACTATTGTTGCAGTTCTGAGCAGTGATGATTTTTTTGGGGTGGCAGCGTTAGTGCTTCAAGCTCCAAGAGGAGTTAAACCCCACCAAGCAGGAGTTGTCCCTGAGAGTGCAAAGAGCTTTTTGGGATGAGGTTGGGGACAGACAATGCACAGCAGAGACAAAGAATGAGAATGAGATCCCTGCCCTGGAGACTACAGAATGATGAATATGTTATGTACAGAAGGTATGACCACTTGTGATGTTGTGGGTGTGGTCCAAAAGTTGTAGAAATTTTTAGGCTAACACTTGAGATCATTGAACATTTGATTAGGAATGGAAATGGATTTAGAGGTTTCTTTGGTGTGCACATGGCACCACAACTAGCAATCTCCTCCACTTCTGAAAACTAACATGTGGAAAAGTTTGCCCATCTTATCCATTATGTATATAGGCTGAAATCGAACCTTTTAACTTGCTTCCAGCTGAACAGCTTTCTGCCACAAATATGATGAAGTTAGTCTGTTGAGTGACAGCTGTCCTTTATAATGTTTCTTGACTCAATTGTTTTGGTCAATAATGTTGACCCTCAATTTTTGGACAATTAGTAGGGTGTTTACTTCCTTGCATTTTCAGAACATAAGATGGAGGACTTCATAGTGTTGGTATTTCATGTTTCCACCAACTACATGGTGTTTTCCTCTGATCTCCACCATTCATATTTGTGAGCCTGAATTTTATTCTGGAATTAGGAGCAATAATGGGAATCAGTTATGATGTTTCCAGGATTGAAGAGCTTGTTAACCATCACTATTGCATTTATTTTCTTCCTGTATATTTTATGTGAATTGTGAGGCTGCAGGTATATACTTGATGACATTAATGTTGCAAAGAAACAAAGACACTTATTTATCTGCCAAAAACAGGTCCGGAAAATTTGATGCAGGATGAAAGGATTGAAAGTTTTAAGATGATTCCAAATTTTTTGTCTGGAGTCACTGCTTACAATTGACAGGGGCTACTTACTTTCTCACAATTGGGAGATGCTAATTGTTTGGGAGAACATAGTTAGAGTGAGGTCAGGCCATTTCAGACTGCTATGTAACTGAAGGGCCATGCTCAGTATTGTTTTACTCCCAAGCATAGAATTTAGGGTTCGTTTACAGTAGGTGAGTGGAAGTGACATACTTTCAGAACTTTTCAAGGTTCTTTCAGTATTCTGGAGCATGCTGGGTTCAGGTCATTGTGCCCAGTGAGGTGCCTGTGAGGAATCAGGGCGAGCCTGAGTTTCAGAATTGACAACAAACTGGGTACAATGGTGTGTGCCTGGCCCTCTCCATTATGTATTTATGTGGATTTGCATAATGGTCATATGATTTTGCAGAAATGGTCGTGTAGATAATAGGTCTTGGCACCTGCCCCTGTAAGGTCTGATAGACAACCACAGGACCCCCTCCATTCCGCCTCTTTCAGAAAAAGCCAAAAAACATTCCAGAATTAGATACTAGACTACTGTTTGGTTTGCAAATCCAATGCCATTTTTCATGTCCATTAATGTTATCCACAAATGTGCTTGGGCAATAGCTTAATGGTTTGTAAATGACCTAATCAACTTTTCCCAAGTATTACGTAAGTGTTTATGAGCATCTTGCCTGCATGAGAGCTTGTGCCAACCATGGTTAGTCTGAAACAAGTTACATACTTCACCCTTTAGTTTGCTCTTTTGCACACTCTGCTAGTAGGGCTTGCTTTTTGTGCATATCTTCGCTACTTTACTCTCTCTTTCTCACCTCTTTGTGCCTCCTTCCTTGACCATTGCTTGGCAACATGCAACCATGGAAATGAGCTAATATGGTTTGAGGAAGCAGAAAGTGATGACAAAACCATTGTGGAAAGATGAAGTCAAGAGGGTTAGAGAGGACAAGGACTCAATTCCTTCAACTGCAAGGCAGGTATTGGCACATTGGAAAGATGAAGTCAAGAGCATTAGAGAGGACAAAGGCAGTCCCTTGAGATTGAAGACAAGTATCGACCTGTGTAGAAACCATCCACCAAATATTGGTGAGCTCTTGTATTGAGTCATGGGAGTTTGTGAGGCAAGAGAATAGTTGAGTTATCAAGTTGAAGTAGTGAGGCTTCATCACAAGCATGGTGGACAAAGGCTTTCCCAGACGCAAGGCCATCGCCTGCAGCACCTGCAGCCAGGGTAATTCCTAGGTTTGGCTGAGACTTGTATGAATGATGAAACAGAGGACAAAGAAACAGATTCTTCTTCTCAACAAGAGTAGGGGAAGATGTAGAAGATGATAGTGGAGAGAAAATGCTTCCAGTTTCTTCACACATATGCCTTAGCATCATCTGCAGTTCCAAAATTCCATTCACCATGATGGCAACCAATCTGATAATTTGTAACAACACACAGGGCATAGCAGCTCCATCTTTACTGACCACCAGGATAGAAGTTCCAAAATATTGACAACATAATCAAAATCCCTTACAAGATCTTCTTTATTACCTTGTCTTGAAAATACAAATGTAATCCCATCACTATTGTACAACAAACACACTAGAGGACTGAACCCTGTGTGATGCAAACACTGTTGCAGGGAACAAGCAAAACCCACCAGCCAATTGTGCCTTGCACATTCTTGAAAACTTGTCTGTGGCATTTATACTATGAAAACATGCTGGTGCTTGTGTCAGTGGTGGTAAAGAAATTGCTGGTGGTACTATGAGCCACCGGCTGCAACTTATGGAGAAGTTTCAGGAGGGAGGCAGCCCTTCGTTTGGCCCGGGGTGTCCCCACTGTTAACAAGGAGAACAATGAAGGAATAGTAACTGTAACCTGCAACAAACTGGAAACAACTTCATCTCCCCCACTTTTGCACAATGCATACAAAACCACTATGGCATTCTCCTTTCCCTTGGGAGACCCTGACCGTAAATGCCTTACCAGCACTGGGATTGCAGCTGCCTCCATGCTGATAGCTTCAAGGCCCTCTGGACATCCAGCAATGAGTGCAAGGACTGGTAATGCATCATCTGTAGTCCCTGCTTCCTCATCTTGTAGGAGAGAGATCAAAATTGGCACAGCTCCGGCAGCCACTATCTTGGGCTTATTGGCAGGGTGGACTGCAAGATTGAACAATGCAGTTGCTGCATCCTTCTTCCCCCTCCAAGGAGTACCATCGTGTAATAGCACTACTAATGCATCAATTGCCATAGGCTTGCTGCCAATCTGGAGCTTGTAATCATCCACAACTGACAGGCTGAAGAGTGTGGCAGCTGCATTCTCCCTTGCCTCCATGCTCATAGCAGATCTCAAAACCTCAATGATAGGATCCAAAGCCTCTGCCTCTATGATTAGACCCTTGTTCTTGTCGAAGATGGACAGATTCAGAAGTGCAGTAACTGCATTCTCTTGAGTCCTGGAATCCTTTGAGGAGAGCAGCGATACAAGTAAAGGAATTGCTCCTGCATCTGCAATACACATACGATTGTCCATACTGCATTTTGCAAGTAGCCTGAGCTCATATGCTGCCTGTCTCTGAACCTCAGGCGAGCTAGTTGCAAGTTTTTCAACAAGGAATGACGCCGTCATCTTTGTTGCCTCCAAAGCGGCTTTTGTAGTTGCTATGTGCTCCATGCTGCTTCCCTTCTTGCCCCCTTTGTCTTGCTTGTCAAATGGTATGTGATGCTCTTCACACCATTGGCTGATGAGACTCCTGAGAGCATAATTTGGGGTCAAGATCAAATGCAAAAGCTTCTGTCCACTCTTGGGACATGTCAGGTTTCCTGCATCTATCCATGTTGCAATGGATGCTCTGTCATATGTCTGCCCGCTGGCAACAATGACAGGATCTCTCATGAGATCAAGGCTGATGGGACACCGAAACTCATCTGGAAGATTACTGGGCCCTTCTTCTCTGCCACTTGAAGAAAGCTCCTCTGCTGCATCAACCACAGATGAGTTTCCAGACTCACAGGGCCAGCTTTCAGCACTTTCCGTCTGTGTCATCACTCCGTAGAGAACACACTTACCATAGCGCACAAAGCTGATCAAGCTAGGAATAGGCATAATGTCATAGTCATCAGAAGAATCAGTGGTCAATTCATCCTCCAGCTTCTGCATCTCCCTCTCACAATCCACAGCACTATTAAGATGAAGTGTTTGAAACAGCTGCTGAAGCTCACAGAAATCCGGAATCTCCTTCTTCTCCACATGATTCAGGATGTCAACCACCTTGTTATACAAGAGCTCATCTGCAGGATCCACATGTAGCTGTGCTCTTTGCACTTGCAAGCGCACAAGCTCTACCTGCTCCCTAATCTCATCAGAAAGATCCAAGAGCTCCAAGGGAAGAGATTCCAATGCCCTAGCCAACTTCTTAGTTAGCTTGTAGAAATCCTCAGACAGAGAACCCATATTCCTCAACAAACAGAAGCAGCTTCTCTCTCGGCATTCATCTAACAGGATCTTGCAGCTTTGCATGATGAGATTCAATTCACGGAAGGCCATCACAGCAGACGGAGGCAAAGGATGATGATGCGGGTGTGCAGCAGCATCCCTAATCTCTTCCAGCAGCGGAGACAGAAGCTTGATTCTTCGACTAAGGTTTGTTCCATTCCTTTTCTGACAAACCTCTGACCTCTCGCACGCCATCACCTGCTGCGCTAGGTTCACCAGCTCCTTCCCCCATGACAAGCTCGAAGGGCCGGACGGCGGAATCATCTGTGCCATCACCTGTCTCCTGCGCTTGTTGAAAGGTGCGGGTTTTCGGTATGATGCCATACACAGATTTCAAACGCACCTCTTCACTTCACGCCCGTCGCCACAGCAATCCAATTGCATGCAGTAGGTATACTTGCAAACCCTCGACTCCTCCTCCTCCTATCTCCTTCTTCGTCCCTTCAGAGTAGGTACAATCCATGCGTTGTTTCTGGTCTTGCCGTTGTTCCCGCAAATCTCTTCCGCAAAGCCATCAAAGGAAGTGATCGGATCTCTGTCATTCCTTCCAAAGATTCATCTCACAAAACACGCCATCAAATCTGCATCGCATCGCATCAAGTTCGCATCAATCGACCCTCCCCCTCTCTCATTCTTTCCTTCTCGCTTTCTTCTTCTTCTTCTTCCTTCACACATCATCATGTACCAAGCCCTAATCCCCTTCTCTCTCTCAAAGAAAACCCCAGAAGCCACACCTCTTCAGCAATCACACACAAACATCATCAGATCTCTCTCTCTCTCTCTCTCTCTCAAATCCCTCACTTTGCCAACAAGCTCACAAAATTCCAACTTCTCAAGGCCGTCATTTTCCTTGTTCTTCTGCGAAAGTCCTCCTCTCATCATCATCGACTTACGCGTTTCATTCACTCTTCTTCTTGTTCTTCTTTCCTCTTTCTTCCACACTTATACTAGTGGTGGTTCCTTTCTCTCTACTTCTTTAAAAATTCTTTCTTCACGGCTGAATTCAAGAGAGGAATAGGGAATTTTTGCTCCGTTTATTCATCACACAAGCAAGAGAGATAGGGCCATCAGAAGAAACCGTATCACAAACTTCTTCCATGTTGAAGCGATGGCGCTTGAGAGAGACAGAGAGAGGGGGGGTTGGGGGTGGGGGTAGAAGGAGACAAGAAAGAAACAGGATTCCAAGTGCATAGATGGGATCTGTGCGAGCGAGCTCTGCTTATAAACCAACGACGATGCTTGTAGCCGTAGCGAGCGCGCATGCCTGGCCCAGTTCAAATACGTACGCTTCACCTCTACTACTTGAAATACACACGATTCAGTTCAAATACGTACTAGTATGTCTACGTGAAATACATTTTAAAAAACAGTTCAAATACGTACTGTTATCTCTACGGGAAATACATACGATACACTTAGTCGTACACTTAGTTTTGCACACTTTTTGTAAACAATGCTTACTTACTTACTTATTTACTTACTGACTGGCTGACTGCCAAAAGTGTAACTGGCAGTAAAAGTAACAATAATGCTCCCTGTTTTTTACCAGCCTTCGCCGGTTCTTTACTTTCATGGAGAGCCTCTTGTCCCGGTTCTAAAATAGATAAATTAGACTGGTTCCGGTTCCACACATCGGCAATCCGGTTCTGGGTCTAATTCTTCAATCAATAAATAAATAAATAAATAAACAAAAATTCTGGTTTTCGTTCTCCAATTCGATTCCCAATAACTCAGCTTACAACTGGGTGGTTGAATATTGGTTAATCCCTAGTTAGCCCTTGGTTCCAATTTTATTTTTATTTTTTTTCGGAATCCTTTATTTTGCCCCCCCTATAATCTCAGTTTTGCTTTTGATTCCACACGTAAATAGCACTCGGAAGCCGGTTCTAGGTCCAGTTCTTCAAATAATCCGATTCCGGTTTCCAGTTCCAAAACCAGTTGTGATAATCAGACCCAATTCTGGTTGAGTTTCCATAGAACACATCCTAGAGGAGGCCACATTCTGCCCCACTAAACCCTAAACCTAAGGTGACCTAGGCCTAGGGTGAGGCTAATGTGGCAGAATGCATTCAACTCCTAGGATGCATTTCCGAGCGTAATGGTCCATAGGTAGTAGTAGGTCGTGAACTTAGCACAAAGTGTTGATTGGCTATGTAACACTAGGTATAGGTAGCCTGAGGAAAATATACATTGGAATTGGCATTAACAGTGATTCTGCCATTTGAGAGAACTTCAAAACCTTCGGAATTGGCACTTATGGACCTTTCTGTACCACCGGAATGTGCATCAGACACGGTATGTATGGTCGCAGCTCTTGAAGCTCAGATTTCTTGCACTCTTTTACGCGGCTTGATGTGCAGGCTTGAGCCCATTCCAATATTACGTCTAACAATTCTAGACGCTGAATTCTAGACGGAGATGCTTTTAGTTGCAAACTATGCTGCGATTAGAGAGTTTGGTTACAAACTATTTACAACTAGAAAACTTATTCCATAAATTTTATCTTTATTTTTATTTTTATAAATTATATAATTAAATAGGTAAATGATTGACTAACTAATCAACTAATTACATTTAATAATAATTGATCAATAATTATATTGAAAAAATAAATTATTAACCAATTAATCAAAATATTATTTATTAATTAATTAATCAAAATAAATAATTAATACTATTATATAATAACATTATTACTAATGTATCTAGTAGTTAGCCTAAACTAGCTATTTCATTATTATCCACATTGTTATTTCCCTTCTTCTAACTAATATTGAACTAATATAATAAATATTTTATATTAATATATATATAGTAAATAATATTAATTTATGTAATTACTGTAACATTAGTTATTTTTTCTTACTTTACAAACACCAATACTTTCTATAAAATTTAAGTTGTGATAATAGTTACTAACTCAATATAAGTAATTAGTTAAAATCAATACTTTAATTTACTCTCCTATAATCCCTGGAAATACATTAATTACTTTAGTTACAAATAAAATTATTATAAAATTATAAAATCAGATTAAAAATCTCTGGAGTAAAAATATTATTTACTGTAAATACGTAATCATAAATAATAGATACAATAATTAAATCAATTTCTTCAATTATATGAAGATTATTATTTTTTAAGATACAAATTCTATTTATAAATAATGGAATAATATGTAATTACTGTAATTAGAATATTATTTCACTTATTATAATAAATTTTTATTACTAAAAGTATTGAATATTAGTGTAAACTTTTATGTTATGATAGCATTTATTTCTTAAATAAATTATTTTATTGGTTATATATAGAATAACTTCCATTAATTCAATTATTATAATTACAATAAAATTTTTTGAATATATAATAATTTTGAATATAATTTTATTGTAATTATAATAATTTTATAAAATATTTTGAATATATAATAATTTTGAATATAATGAATAGTTTAATTTTCTATAATATAATCCTGGAATTACAGTAATTACATTAATCATTTGAATTCCATTAAAATTGCTATAACATTTTTAAATAATTCTGTAAACTAGAAATTATAAGTTAGGAATAATTTAGTTTTATCATAAACTATTCCACCTTTATAATTAATTTATTAATAAAATAATCAGAATGCATTTAGAGTAATCAATTTGAATTACTGAATAATACTAATAATTAGTGGAAAATCTATGTTATAATAATACTTTTAATTGAAATAAGTGATTATAAGTAATAAATACAATAACTTAATGTAATCAAACTAATATAATTACTGAAATTACATCAAATAATGTAGTTACAATAAAATTACTATGAATATATTTAGTAGTAATTTAAAATAAAAATAACAAATTATGAATATTAACTTTGATTATAAATTATATATTTATTACAATTAATGTATAATTACTATAATTATGTTTACAATACTTTTACTTGAATTTTAATATCTAGTTTTATTTTAATTATTGGAATTTTGTCTGTGACTAAAAAATAATAGTAAAAGACAACCATCAAACATAATTCATCATATACACATATACATCGTAATATCCACCCATATACGAATGAGTAGATTACATTTAATACATCATTATAAAATCGTACATCTTCAAATATGTACATTACACTTTGAATATAGGTAGAGTTTCAACTCATTTGATCACATTTTGCGACTAATGGGACATAAATGGATCTTCTTGGATGAAAATCATGTGAAAAGTTATTCAAATGAAAGAATTTTTAAAAATAGTCACAAATTAATTCCAGTGTAATTGTAAGCACAATCAAATGCAAAAAATAACCAATGATAGTTGTAAATGACAAATAATCATAAGTGGTCGCAAACCTAATTTTCTTCAAGCGATGTTTCTTCATATCACAATTGGAACTTTGACTTAGCCAAAGCTGAAGGGGAACCAATAGATTACCATCTATTTCACCAAAGAAAAAATCTTTAAAAGTGCTTATACCATATACCAAATATGTGGTTCTTTCATCTTAGAGTGATGGGTTTAGATTTGCCTAAAAATAGCTCCATTTAGATAGCTTAGTACCATTTCATGTTTGGCAATTGGGTGTGGAATAATTATTTTGTTTTTCAAATTTCACTTTGGCAATCAAAATAACAATTTATGAAAACTTGACCATAAATAGAGGTTGCTTTTTTGGTAGGTCCATGGACTCTAAATCTCTAACATAATAAGACCAATTTGACTGTGGCCTTCAAATTTTCTATTCATCAGGATGAGCCTGCAGAGACTAAAATTGAGAATGCTTGTTGACATGTGCTATTGTGACTTTCTTTGGCAGGAAATGTCAACCATATGGACGTTTTTCCATGATTCGTGTTACATCTTCTTTCCATGGATATGTTTTCCTGTTGTCCCCGAGCACTCCAAATAACAAAGTGAACCACCATGGACATCTCTTGAAGTCTTTAATAGTTAAGCCAAAGTCGACTAAATTTTGTCAATTTTGATTAAAAAGTAAGGTTGAAAAACAAGAAAGTGTGAGAAAGAAAGAATTCATGTTATCACAACAACCAATCTCTCACGTTTATCCAATCTTGTCATACTTGACTTTACAAAGTTGAAAATGAGTGACTTAGCATTCGTGCATGCACTCCACCCATTTGTCATGTTACAAATAACCAAGCTATTTTGGTCACTTGGCTACATAATTCCACCAACAAACAAGCCACACACACATTTAGTCAGTCCCCCCACAATTCCTACGTCTCCTGTTAGAGCATCTCCAGCAGTCCTCATCATGCGACCTTGCAAATATATTTTTCACATCCAAGTTTAGTTATTTACTTTTTTTCAACCCCGCCCATAAAACTGAAACTGGGACAGCAAATAGGTGGGGAACTAATAACAGCAAACCATCTGGACCAATTATTATGATGGGCCACTCAAAAACACTGAGCAGCAGTCGCAGTCAGATCATACTTATTACACTCTTTTCAGCAGGTGCACGGCATTGCTGCACCTTGTACCAGCCACCGCAAACTCTCCAATTATGCTGAGCTAAAACCATTTTCCTGAACCAAACCGGCATATTTTAACTTTTCTTCATCCAATTGTACTGTGCAGGATCACGTACTGAGCACCCCTCAGATGCTCTAAGCTCAAGGAAAAGGCCAAAAAACAAATTCTATTTTGGGCATGTGAAAATTGTGAATATGTTTTTTTTCAGTAGTAATGGTCCCCATTAAGAAGGCCTACTAACAAAACAAAATTTGAACTTTGGGTGTCCCCAGCTCCCACAACTAATTAACATCAACTACACTATAGTCCCACAGTTTTTGTGCCCCTGCCATTAGCCCAAGCGCAAAATGTTTCATGTAGCCAATGAGAAGTCTCAGCATGCACCCACGAGGGGTCCACTGAGGGGTGGGGAGGTTTTTGGGGTTTTTCTCCTTGTTCCCAATGCGTTCCCAACATGTTCCCAAAGTGTTTCCACCCCCCTGACTTTGAAGAGGTTAGAAAAAAGATGGCCACCCAAATCTTTATAGAGGAATTTGAGCGAGGTGGTTGCTATTTTAATGAGGTTTGAGCCACCTATTGTGAGTGAGCTATGACCCCAAATGAGAGAGGAAAGGCTCTCATATTAAACCATTTCCAAAACATCATGAAAATCTTACACTTTTATGGTCAATTAAATCAGGAATTAGTAGTATTTGAATGAATAGGGTGTTAGATGTAAGGATTTATTTATTTTGAAATTTAGATACATGAGCCCACTCAAAGATCATAAAAGATTGTATGGATGAGGGGAAAACACCCCTTTTGCTTGGAAAATTTCATGAAACAATGTGGGGGGGGGGGGAAGGAAGGAGGATCCCCAGAATGGGCCCCCCTTCTTTGCCCCAAAATGTCATGCTTTTGTTTTATGGTCTGCCCATCTATGTTTTCCCCACCGACCTGATTGATTTTTCCTTCTTGAAAATCGGAAATGGAAATCATACCAGGCTGCCCATTCCTCAAATTGTTGAAATTGCCCATTTCATTTGTTATCAGGCTGTCAGATCACCAAAAAGGTCACCACCAAGAAAAAGGAAAAGCCATTAGGTTACTTTAGAGCATATGAGAGGTTTGGCTTTTTACTTTGTTGGCCTTGGTTGCCTACCAAGGCAAAGGAAATATTGTGTTTAGTTCATTATGGAGTATAGTAGCTTAAGGGATTTTGGCCCCCATGTAATAGTTCTATTTTTATATGAAGATTTTTGAAAGATGATAATTTGTCTTGTGTCGAAACTTGAGATTAGTTCTAGAGTTATAATATCTTGAAGGATTTTGACTCCTTTTAGAGGATTTTTTGAAGATTATATTTTTGCATGGTGAAATATTTGAGTTTCCATAATTCTTCTTTTGCCTTAAGATACTTTGCCACAGTGTGATACACCCCTTGTTTTAAGAGGGGATATTTTACAAATGAAGATCCTCCCAAAATTGGGTCAGATTTCATTTTTTACTAGATCAGTGCTCAACATTATCAAAACTAACAAAGTCATACGCATGAAAACATGCATACAAATCAAATTTCGGTCATTCACCCCAGCTCTATTGCGGTTATGGTTTGTTGGCCTTGCCTACCAAGGCAAGGCAAAGATATTGTGTTTAGATTCATTATAGAGTATAGTAGCTTAAGGAACTTTGGCCCTTAGGTACTAGGTCTATTTTTATATGAGGATTTTTGAAAAGATGATATTTTGGCTTGTGTTGAAACTTTAGATTAGTTATAGAGTTATGATATCTTGAAAGATTTTGATTTCCTTTAGAGGATTTTATTTTTAAATTATATTTTTGCGTGATGAAACATTTGAACTTCCTTAATTCTTCTTTTGCCTTAAGATAGTTTTTAATGTAAATGGCAAGGCCATAGTGTGACGCAACCCTTATTAAGGATTGAACCCAAAAAAATATTACCTTGGAACTTGGAACAAAATAGTAGCCCAACCACAGGTTATTAAGTCAATTGTATAGATATCATATTACCTTATCATTTTGGCAACAAATTATCACATAATTAATTAAATTTGAAATTAAATTTTGACACTTAATTTTTTAATTAAATTTTTTTTGACAGATATTGATTATACAAAATAATAAACTGGGTCTTGTCAATGTTATGGAATAGTGTAGTGTGTCTAAACTACATCAATTTTAAGTTACTACCATGGAAGGTCTACAATTCAAAACCTTATAGTTAAACTTTTAAATTTATTAAAATTTCAGCACAAGTAATGAATAATTTTACAAAAGTTCGAAAAAATGAAAAATAATTTAATTTATGTCGAAATAGTAAAGGTACTACATCAGTCATACTTTGGCTGAATAAATTAAATCATTGGAAGGACACATCTATACAAGCAAGCAAGCAAGCATGGAATGCTTGTATAGATGCATCTGCTTTGCTTGTTTGTATAGATGTGTCCTTACAATGATTTATTGAGCCAAAGTATGTATGACAAGACAAGCTGGTGCTTTGTCCAGACTCCATAGTCATGCATAATTTGTAGGGAAAAGTTGCTCTCAATTCCTCAACTTTGTATTTGTCAACTTCCATCATAACACAGAGCGAATTGTGAGATGTGTAGTAAAATGCACAACAAAGATGGCTTTCCTCATTGGAAGTCCCCCAAGAAGTCCAAGGGTGGGAAGATTGAGCTCCAAAACAACTTCTTGTTGGGGCCAGTCTGTCTATTTGGAGTTTTTCTAGATTGGTGTCGTTGAACTCTCAATTCTTCTAGCCCTTATTGTATGGGCAGAAAAGGTAAGTCCCACCCCGCCTCCCCCTCACCCCACAATGTAGGGTAACCCATCCCTACGTTGTGAGTCCTCTAGGATGATGCGTGTCATGCACCTTGCGTAATGAATAGGACCATGTCAATCAACCCGATCAACTCACACGGTGGTGATGGGTCTACTATGGTGAGTTAGTAGTATGTATCAATAGACTTGGGTCATTGGCAAGAAACTGCAGGTTAAGTGTGAATGGTTAAGGGACGTGAGACTATCAACAATTAACGGTAGTAACTTGTGCACTTGAGCTGATTACCAGACATAACCCCTCCCTCATGAGAATTGAGATGCTTTCTTCTCATCCATGCAGCAAGCGATTATGAAATCTTCATCCAAGTGGTGACGGGTTAGTGAATCATTGGGCCAATGAGAGCCCAGAGTGGTACCATGTGCTAACTCGTAAGCCACTAATTAAATGGAGATCAAAGGTTATTATGGGTTGTAACTTGCAACCGGGATAGCCAATTAGAGTGTCAAGATTGTTAGAAGGGATGGTTATTGTATGATGAAAAATATTTTAGGTCAAACCCAAATAAGACTAGCATCAAAGGTTTGTTTTAAACTATGGTAAGTTGATAAAACCCTGGCAAACATCATGAAAGAAAATTATGTGTAAAGGCCTTTTAAGAACATAAAGGAGGAGACATAAAGTCCCCTAAACTTTTAAAAAGTGAGATGCTAAAGCCACTCCCTCAAGCTTTGTCTAATGCACTAATTGGGCAACAATGTAATGCCCACACGGTTCTGCACAAGCTTTCATCAATGTTTTGTGAAAGAAAAAAAGAAACAAAAAAAGAAAACATCAAAGTGGCAATTGCTGGAAAGCAGGCTACCGATGAGTATCGTTAGAGGTCTCCCTAGAATCCCTAGTTTGAATTTGGGTGATGATAAAACCTAATAACAATAATAAATATTTTGTCAAGCAAGTTTGAATTTGGGGAGAACACAAATTGGGTAGAACAAAGTAAAAACCACACAATGCTCCAAAAATAGGCTTGGATATTGTGTGACAAATAGAGCTCAATAGAGGGTGTTTAGTGCCTTCCCAAAACATTAGGCATTTTTAGAAAACTTTTATAAAGGTCAAAAAGAATCCATTAGGACTTCAAAATGGCTACGGTAATATCTTTACCATTTCGACAACAAACTGCCGAATAATTATTTAAATCTTAACTTCAACACCTGGGTTATTAATTTTGAAATTTTCAACAAGTAATGTTTATAAAAAATAATAAGCAAGGCCTTGTCAATGTTATGAAACAATCTAGTCTAACTAAACTGCCTCAATTTTAAGTCACTATGGTGAAAAGTCCAGTTCAAAACCTAAAAGTTACACTTTAAAATTTATTAATATTTCAGCACAAAATAATGAATAACTTTTCAAAAGTTTGGCAAAATAAAAAAATAATTTAATTTATGCCAAAATGATAAAGGCACTATTGTAGCCAATTTGATTCACAAGAAGACATTGTGAATCATGATTTCTTCACCTTCCTTGATGTGTAATTTGGGCCCCAATTTAACAAAAAGGAAGGAAAAGCATGTGGCTTCCGTATGGCTTCCAACCAATAAAGGTGTATTCAATCATCCATTTAGTGTCCATCGAATTTTTTTGAGAGTTCAAGATTGTGATTCCAAATTATTCAAGATTGTCTCCTTTACAAAAAGAAAAATCTATCAAGTTTTGTTAATTGGGACCATTTGAAAACTTTTTTTACAAGCCTCAATTCTAGACCGCAACCTAAACAATTACGAAAGAGATCCAATCACTAAAAGTAGGGGCAGCTGAATCTTGCAGCCACATCCGGAGGCAGAATTGGCCTCTGTGGACACATACATATTGGCTAGATAGTTTGATTGGTCCAAGTGGTTTGCTATTAATAGTGTTCCACATACTTGCTGTGCCAGTTTCAGTTTTACGGGTGAGGTTGAAAAAAAATGCATAACTAAAGCTTGGATGCAAGAAATATTTTTGCATGGTCACATAGTGAGCATTGGTGGAGATGCTCTAAGTACCTGGCAACAGGCGCACATGTTATTGTGGATAGTCAAGGTATGTGAGCATCAAGACTATTCACAATAATCGTTGCACTTGAGCCCCCCTTATCAGACAACCAATTGTATAGGAGTGTCAAAGCTTATGGGTTATGGGACATAGAAGAGTGTGAGTTATGAAGTTCATGAAGCAACTAGAAACATGTGAAAAAGGAATTAAAGAGGTACAAAATTGTCCAAAAGCAATTGGACACGTGATATAACGAGGGAGCCCTTGTCCAATGGTGTTTTGTCATGTGAGCAAGATGGCTATGGCTATGGCTTTGAGTGCTCTGTCCATTTCCTTGAAGCTACATGTGAGCAAAAAGTGATTTTGGTAATGGACTACATAACCGGCCTTGAGAAAGTCGAGCCATGTGAGTGGTGAGACTTTATCTTGTAACCGGCCTGCTCGAGCCATGTTACAGGACGTAACTGGTGACTCGATGGACAGGATTCCACCCGCCCATAACCGATGGCTATGTCGACATCTGGGATGAATGCCGTTGTCACTGTCGCCATAACCCGCCTGCGCCCGTCTCGCCCACCCAATACGCAGTGGATATGGGTTGTAACCTGTGACCTCTCCGCCAATGGGGTGATGCCACGTCACCCATTTATGCAGAGGAACCGGTTATGTGACTAAAAGTAGGCCCAAAAAGACGGCCTCAGTGAACCAGCACCCACCAGCGCACCATCCACTGGATGCCTGTTTATTACTCAGTTGTGGATGAACCTCACCTGAGTGAATATTTGGTTTCACCTTGGTAACCAATTTTGTAAGAAATAGGTCTCATATATAGGTAGATAGGTAGGAAAATAGGTAATTACAAAGTACATAGATGGTTTATACATAGATGAAAAGGCTATTTTTACTACCTACCTACTAATAACCTACCAATTGAGCTAACCACCATGATTAGCTACAGAACTGGAACCCAACAGAAAACTATTTGCTGACCACTTATCATCCATCCTTCATGGTGCCCTGATGGGTGCTGGTTCACTGTGGCCCCAAAAGACCATATGGAAACAATTATGTACCATGGAACAGGCCCAGGAAATGCATTGAGGAGCCACCATTCCATCAAGTGGTTATGGGTTCCACCAGGCTCTGTTCTAGTGTGTAACTACAGTTCCCGGCCACTGACTCAGATCACTATAGTGTCCTCTATCATTGATTCAGTATGGACAAGCAAATGGAGAAAATAAACAACAAAATTTTAGTATTAGATAAGGTCCATGGGTGACAGACAATTCTCCAAATCCAGAGCCCACCGGACAGTTGTGGAAACACACTGCACTTGGCCTTTGTGAATTGTATGAGGGCCGTTTTTAGAGAAAAACCATCCAAATAGTAACAAGGGGTGTGTCACATATGTGGCCTTGCCATTTACATCTTAATGCAAAAGAAGAATTATGGAAACTCAAATATTTCACCATGCAAGGATATAATCTTCAAAAAAATCCTCTAAAAGAAACCAAAATCCTTCAAGATATTATAACTGATCGCAAGTTTGAACACAGGCTAAAATAGAGTAGATCGACTGGTGATCAAACATTTAAGTTCTCAGGGCAGGCCAGATCTAAAGGGAGGGCTCCATTGTTTCTGGTGTCCAAACAAAACTTGAATCCCTCCTCTTGGCACATCCAACACGTTAACAGTCGTTGAAAATGGAGTAGAAATGTGAAAATTATGCCCCTCACAGTAAAAAGGGGTCAAGAACTCAAAAAAACAAACCACTGAACACTACAAAGGTCGGGTCTCAAACATTTCAAAAATTTCCTTTTGTGTTGATCTGTTGCTATTAGAGTTCAAAGATGATTTTTAGAATTTCAGGTGGTGCTCTTCCAGCATTTTAAATTGTTTAAAATCAATAAGAAAGTGATGAGGGTTGAAAGTAGGAGGGGTCGAACTAAAGAAAAATGAAAAAAATGCAATTTGCAATTCGAAAAAACGTATTTTCTTTATCGCTCTATTTTGGCTGGTGCTTTGACTTTGCATTTCCAAGATGATTTATAGAGCATGAAAAGGCAGTCCTATAACATTTTAGATCACTCAAAATGGAGAAAATTTGAGAAAGGTCTCTCAAAGTGTTCAGTCATAGACAGGCGATCGATGATGGGCCAGTCTATCCTATCATCTTTCAAAACTCCTCATATAAAAATAAACCCATTATCTAGGGGCCCAAATCCATTAAGTTACTATACTCTATAATGAATCTAAACACAATATCCTTGCCTTTGTAGGCAAGGCCAAAAAACCACATGAAAGAATAGGCAGCCCAGCAATGAGCACGTTCTTACTTCTTACACTGTGTATGTGTGTATAGGTGAAGGGTCTATATTAAAACCGATTCTCACTTTTGAGGCACCATCGTGAGGCCCACAGAACAGAACGACAAATGGACCCTTCTCTCGGCTATAAGAAGGGGAAGCATTTTTAACCAGTTTATGATGTAGTGAAAGTGGCAATCGTGCAGAAAATGATTTAGCTAAATTTGGCTACATACTAGATATAAAAGTTAAAAAAACTCTTTCTATATTCTTGGCTACTTGCTGAAACCCACTGGACAAATTTGGCCGAAAGAACAGAGAATTCTTTGAAATTTGACGAATTTTGTCAAATTTTCCAGTGGAAAATCCTTCGCATAGGTCAAAATCATGTTTTTCAGGTTGAATTTGGTGAAAATTGGCTGGTTAAAGAAACGATGTAGTGGGCCCCAATTTTTTCTCTTTTTTGGGGGGTCAATTGTGTGATGTAGCCAAAGTGGTGATCAATTCATCATCCACAGGAAGATTTAGCCAAAAATATAGAAGGATTTTCAAAAAACATTTTATTCTCATATTTAGCTATTTTACACATGTGAACCATATATATATACATATATAAATCTGGCAATTTTTCTCAAATCTTGGTCCAGTTGTAGCTAGTGAAAATCTCAGAATGCACTTGATTTTAGCCCTTTTAAATTTTTTTAATTTCGCTTTTTGGCTATATACAGCCCACCAAAAAAGGCCTGGCAACCCAAAAAAACATACTCATAGCTCAGGCAGTACCTTCTCAACACAGTACATTCTGTAATTTGGAAGGTACTGTGTACTGCCCCATCTTCCACCAGAAAAATCATCCTCAAATAATAATAATAATATTATTATTATTATTATTATTATTCTCTTTATTTATATTTATATAATTGTGAAAAGATTTCTCGTTCTTTTACATAACTGGAAGTAGTGGACCCTACAAAAGAAAGGGTAATAATGTCCGCAAAAGAAGACCTGCTATTTTGGGGGGTTGGTTTGCGTCACTCCCACACACCCCCCCCACCCCTCCGCCCCCCTTTTAGCCCGGTACAAGAGTCCACACCCGTGATTTGGGGCGGCCGGCTCGGCAACGGCGCCTACTTGCCCGTGATTTATACCGTACGTGGGCCAGACTTCCTCAATAGGGCAACAGGCCTAGTACCTATGGTATCTCTCTGTAGATATGTACTATATACGGTATATATACGGTATTTTCTACCTCTAGTCCATTTTTATTTTTATTTTTTCTGGGGTCTTTTTTTCCTTGGGCATACTCGTATTATACCGTCTTGATCATACGTATGTATATGGTTTTGGTATATGTTTATATTGAGGTATTTTTTGTTAAAGACTTTTTCTTAGGTTGAGTAGATGGTAATCTGCTGGTTCCACTTGATTCTGCTAGTTCCACTTGTGATGTAAACAATGGTGGGGAACCCCAGTTACCCTGAGTAAACTTTCCTTCTTATCTCCATTAGGGATGACTGCAATTAGGGCATGGAAAAATAATTTGAATACACTATCTCCTGCACTCCAATAGAGAAATAAGCAAAGTCACCCTGTCTTCACCCTGTCTTTGGGCCTCCTTTCACCCCTCAATCCCTCTTTTAGTGGTATCCGCAAAAGAATGAAATTTTATTAAATCTCAGTATGAAATGCTAAAACTCAGTACGAAATGCTCAATCTGAGCATTTAATGCACAAGGTCGGGAGAATTTATAGTAGCTATACAGGTAGGAGCAGTGAAAATCTATGTAGCATCAGTGGAGGCGCTCAGGAAAAGAAGAAAGACAGGGTGAAACTCAGGAAACCATCAAAAATTTGATGGTTTCCTGAGTTTCACCCTCCCTTGAATGTTAATGTAGTTTTTTGCAAGTTCTTTTTTAATCTCACCCTGTGTATCACCAAACTCAGGGTACTGGTGCTGTCTTTTCAAAATTGATGGTTTCCTGAGTTTCACCCTCCCTTGAATGCTAATGTAGTTTTTTGCAATTTTTTTTTAAAAATCTCACCCTGTGTATGACCAAACTCAGGGTACTGGTGCTTTCTTTTCCTGACTTTACAGATATCTCTAATACGTGAAAAAAATAATAATAACAACAGATTTATCTGTAAAATACCTCAAACCAGGACTTTGGGGCCCAATATTGGGTGAAACTGAGGACTAAATGAGAAGTCAAGATGGAAACAGAACACAGAGAGAGAAAAACAGGGACCAAACTAGTTTTCTCACTTCAATTGGTCCCTCACAGGAGTTTCATCCCCAGTTTTGGACATTCCATACCTGCACCTTCTGTTTGAGTGTGACATACTTGGCAGTTCTAAGTAACTTTAAATTTGATGGAACCTTCAAGTGTGAAGTAGGGTTTAGGGTGAAAATTCCTAATCTCTGGTTCTAACATTTTTTAAAAAGAATTTCAAACCTAGTTCAATTCCACCTGCACTACACATATCACAAGATCTGAAACCTGGGTAGCACCCATGTTGTGTGACCAATCACAAGTGGCCACCAACTAAATGGTACCAACCTTGCATCTCATCTTTTGGGGAACAAGGGGTGTGTCATACTGTGGCCTTGCCATTTACATTAAAAAGTATCTTAAGGCAAAAGAAGAATTATGGAAACTCAAATATTTCACCATCCAAAAATATACTCTTCAAAAAATCCTCTAAAAGAAACCAAAATCCTTCAAGATAGTATAACTCTATAACTAATCTCAAGTTTCAACACAAGCCAAAATATCATCTTTCAAGAATCCTCATAACAAAATAGACCTATTACCTAGGGGCCAAAATCCCTTAAGCTACTATACTCTATAATGAATCTAAACACAATATCCTTGCCTTGGTAGCTAAGGCCAACAAGCAAAATACCAATTGCTTACCTAGAGGACCAAAACATGTGTAGAAGCAGCAACATTCTGATGCAGATTCTAACAAGGGGTGTGTTGCACTGTGGCCTTGCCATTTACATTAAAAAATATCTTAAGGCAAAAGAAGAATTACAGAAACTCAAATATTTCACCATGCAAAAATATAATCTTCAAAAAATCCTCCAAAAGAAACAAAAATCCGTCAAGATATTATAACTCTGTAACTAACCTCAAGTTTCAACACAATCCAAAATATCATCTTTCAAGAATCCTCATATAAAAATAGACCTATTACTTAGGGGCCAAAATCACTTAAGCTACTGTACTCTATAATGAATCTAAACACAATATCCTTGCCTTGGTAGGCAAGGCCGATAACGACAAGAAACTCATTGCACAGTCCAATTCAAGTTCAGGTTTTGTCAAGAGGCTGAACTCGCAGTCTAGTTACCTGGAACCGGCCAACCCTGGTGTTAAACCTTCCAATGAATTCTTTAAGACTAGTGTACACCGATATATACTCTTCCACTCCAAGAAGCGTAACACTGCAAGGTTGGTACCATTTAGTTGGGGGTGTACTCCTTTCTTGTTGTTGTTACCTCCAGGAACCCTAAACCCAAACCCATAACTATGTTCTACCTCCTTCCCTTTCTTCATTTCATATAAGAATTGCAACCACACCACGTATTTGATTAAATGTCAAATTACAAGTTCCCAAAAATCTCTACATTTCATAGATACAGAGCCAGTGCAGAGTGGTTAGTTAGTTACCTGAACACCCAAAGCAAATAAAATTAGAATCATGTATCTGTTCCTGTTTGCTACTTTCTTTGCTCTGAAACATGATGTTCAATCCTTTGCAACTGTTGTTGCAATTGGAGTGCCTAAAAAAAACAGCTGCCATGCGCACTGCTCCCTCTGTTTCTGTATATTAGAGTTATCAGTAAAGTCAAAGTCAGGCGATTACGAGGCGAGAACAGCCAGTTTTGGCATAAAAGGCCATCAAACGCGAAACTGAGAATGAAAATTTTACAAAAGGAAACAACTGGGACCCAAACTAGTTTTTCCACCAATTTTGGTGGTAAACTAAGTTTCATCCTGTGTTTCATTTTTCCCGAGCGCCTGCACTCCTGCTACATATATTTTCACTGCTCCTACCTGAACAACTATTATAATTACTCTTGAACCTCGTGCATTAAATGCTGAGTTTCAGCATTTCATCCCTAGATTTAATAAATTTTGCTTACTTTACAGATACCACTGAAGGAGGAGATAGGAGGGGGGGAAGCAGAGGAGATAGGGGGTGAAACAGAGATTGACTTTAAGGATAACTCTATTCTTTGAACATAATCCACATGAGTGTGTGCAAGTAGAGAAGAAAAAATATATGCAACATGTGTTATGCACACATTTGTTGTTAACATTTGTTTTGCTCTTTCAACCAAGCTCTCATCAACTCTGTGAGATTCAAACAATGCATCCAAACAGAGCTGCTGCAGTGCCTTGTATCAGACCACATGAAAATGCAAAGGGTCAGTAGAAGATTAAACTTTTGCAAAGCATATATACCATATATACCAATTGCTATGTATTTGGATAAAATGTTTAATGTTTTGCAAATACGTCCCTATGTATTTTGACACCTCCCATTCAAACAAGCATGTCTTGCACACTTGAATTTTGTCAAGCACACATCCATAAACCAAAGTAAGTGTTTATGTAAATTTAACATTGCATGATCTGGCTTGTCAGCTTAGTGCCATCAGCAATTACATATCCCAATGTTGTCATCAATCACCTATCCATTTAGCTATCTATAATCTAATAGAGTCACTACTTGTCTTTTGTGCCTTCTATAATTTTACATGATCATCATCTATTGTTTGTTTCAAAATTTAGATTATGTTCATATAACCTTGGCCTCATGTTTTATGAATGGTAAAACCCCAAGGTGGGGAAAATTCCCAAAATGGGGTGAGTGAGTTCAATTGTTGCCTTATCTTGGGCCCTTTAGAGCAACTCTACCGCTACATTGTATTTGCTTGATATCAATATTTATTACATCCAAATGTAATGTTGAATTTTTGCCCCTCCCCCACACATAAACAATAATTATTTTACATTATACAATGAGGAAGGATCTATATGCTCACATGTGAGCTAATCACTATGGGTAGCCAATTAGTAACAATGAATGTGTAGCTAATCAATACAATTGCTCAAGTAGTAATAGTCATTGGAAAGCTCTCGATGAGGGGGATTTCTTGGACGTGATTTCATAGTTTCTAAACGTTTGATGTGGGAGATATTGAATTTTGAATAAATTTTGTCATTGGAAATTTAACAAAACCACATAAACTAGTTTTAGAAGAAAAATTCAGTTGGGTAACGAGTTCACACTTAGGCCAACAACATTGTCCATACTAGTATTTTAAATATTAAATTGTGACACAATGGTTTTAAAAAATTCTTCCCATGGGGTTGTTTATGGTTCAAAAAGCATTTATGATCATATTATTTTATTAGATGACTTTCATCCAAGAAATACATTGGTTGGTCTTGCATGGGCAACATAACCAATGTTCCCAAACTATTCTTTAGTTTTGTAATGTGTTGAAGAACATTATTTACCTTTCCTATGCAACTTAACACCGTTCACATGCCAAATTGCTAGGGGAATATAATTAGTGTTTAGGGATGTATATTGCTTAAGATGCCCATGGAAAAATAATTCAAGCCAAGTTTTCTAAAAAGAAGGGGAATTAGGGCCATCTAGCTTAAGAACTTGGCTACATTTCTTCAACATCATTTGGGGATGTTGGAAAATATTTTGAAGGTTGCATAATGGATGAATATGCCTATTCATCATAAGTCCTCAACTTTTCATCCTCTTTACATCTTCAAATTTTCAACATTATAAATTTATAATCATTGTGTGATTTTTTGTCAATTATGTGCAACCTTCTTTGCAATAAAAGTTCATTTTAAGACTTTTTCCTTAGTTTTCATCCATTTTACAACCTTTATTCCATAATCTTCATCCATTGTGTAACTTTGTTTTTCAATTTTCCATTTGTCATGCAACTTTTCATCCATTATGCAATTGTTTTGTCATATGACATTGACAAAAAAAATCATCTTTCTTCTTTCTTGGATGAAAGCAATGTGAGAAGAAACTATGGTTATAAAAAAAATTGAACTCATAATTTTCAATTCAAATAATTGATTTTTAATCATTGCATCACATTTTTTCATTTAAATAATGCAAGATATGTTAATAATTAAAACCTATATCATAACTTAGGTAACATTACAACAAATCATGGTTCATCAAGATGGCCAACTTGATTAGCTTGTCCATCTTGACTAACATGAAGGTCAAACTTGACTAGAGGCATGGGCAACTAATGAACCATGTCCATTTTGACTAATCAGGTTGACCATTGTGACCTTTTTGACTACTCACATTGATTTATGTAACCATTTTTACTATCCTTTCAAATGTGACAATTCAAATAAAAAAGGTCAAGTGTTTAGTCAAGTAAGACATATATGGCGTACTTATTTGACATAAAATTGTTTTTTTTTGTGCAATTTGATTACTAAATTTATGTTAATTAATGAATTCATGTTATTATGTACTTTGGACATAGGTTTAAATTTTGAATGATAACTAAGGTGCAATCAACTTCTAAAAAATTGTTTGAACTCATTTTGTAAATATTAACATCACTACTTTTTTTCTAGTATTGTATTTGAACTTGAGCATGTTATATTCAAGAGTTGAACAATGAGCTATCTTCATTGCCTACTATGTATATGGTCTATCACCTTTGATAAGTAAAGTAATATTGAATTCATGTTAGTTTTGGGTTTAGGGTTGTAATAAATAGTTTGTTCTCAAATTCCATTCCCCACATTTCTCAAGTCCATAAATAATCATTCATATTATAATGCGCATTTGTACTAATTGGGGTTATAACCAAGCACACATATTTGTTACCAACTTGAAAAACAATGGCATGATGTTTCTAAAGGAAGACAAAATTATTGTTGAGATGTTAAGCCAAACAAACCTAAGTAGAAATTTTTTTTCACTACATTATTTGCACCATCAAGGAACCAAGTGATGGACACAAATGGTATAGAACTAGATTGTTTCAAAATTTTGTGGGATTTCAAGAATAGTCAAGTAGAATGGTCCATTTAGGAGTAAACTTACTAGAGAACAAAAGTTGGATGGAATATTGCAAACTACCATTCTATTATGAAATACAAATCACAAGTGAACTTGCCCATGCCTTTTCCAAGTATGTGCATCCATGGAAGTATGATGATCTAATTACAACTACTTCATGCACAAGAAGTATCTACATCCTAATCCACTTGACCCTTCATCTCCAACAACACATGCAAGAGGTGTTCATCTGTCACCTACACATGGATTTGATCATGTCAAATATCTTAGCTTGAAAAACTAGTTAGGTTTTTTGTGTGTACATTCATCCCCAAATTGAATTAATTAATAAAAAATAAACCATATGTTGAAATGCATGAAAAACCAAATGTACAATAACAAATGCCATTACAAGGTCCTCAAAGAAAACCACTTCTAAGCTAGGTGACCAAAAATATGCGTCTTCATCATTTTCATTAACATCGCATTTTGAAGAAATTGTCATCTCCTCGACTAACACTTGGGCTAAGGTGATCAATTCATGAACCATTGCATCAAGATGATTTGGAAGGGGAATAACAATTACCTCTATGGGATTTGTCATTCTAAAACTTGCATGATTAACATTATTTGTTAGATCAAACAACATAAGTTTGGGGGTTTCGATCATTTGAATGATATCGATGTACTATTGTTCAAATGTTGTAGCAACCCTTGAATCTAAAGTTGAGAGATGTATTTCTGCACTTGCCATTCATATATGGTTCCCAAATGCATACATGGAACAATATGATGTGGTTGAATCTAAGGGTGGTGTACTAACAAAGACAACATCTTCTAAAACATCTTCACCTAATGCCATAGCATTTGTCAACCATCATTCAAATGGTGGCAATTATGCCATGGTCTTTGGATAAATCAATTTTTTGCCATGCCTTCTTTGTGCTCTTCTAGCAAATTCTTCCCTTTCAATTTTCCTTTGATGCTTAGCCATTGAATATTGCTTGCAATAGCCATAGTAAATTAATGGATGATTAGATGAACAATACATTTAATTCATGGCTAGTATCGATAACATAAATATGAGCTCTTATAACAAAAAAAGCCCACATATGGAACACATAATTTACAATCACATTATAAAGGAAAAACTAATAAACAAAATCCTTTTGCATTTCATCAATTGGGCACCATAAGATTATTTGAAATTTTGTAAAACCACTATTATTGAACTTTTGTAGCAATTCAAAGAACTTATAAGATTGACCAAGCAAGAAATAATAGTGTTAAGATTTAAAAGACCTAAACATGAACCAACTAATGATAACACATAAGGGTTTCACTAGTAGTTTTTAAGTATAACAAATGGTTCACAAAGATGATTATCATCCCTATATGTTGCATGCTCCCAATATTTGCATCACAATATGTTGCAACCACATTTTTAGAAGAAAAGACATGTTGACAAACATAATACAATTGGCCCTTAATGAATTGTTGTGAGATCATTAGTAGGGTTTGTAAAATGACCCTAGAACTTAATCAAGTTTGCGATGACCCAAAAACAAACCATGTTATAGACTAAACAAACTAGTAACAAGTAATGGCTCCCAAGATTTAAAAGACATGAGGTATTACGAATTAATGACAACAAATTTGGCCTACATTGATCATGTCTAGAAATAGAGTTGCAATAAACAATTTCCATCGCATGGAAACTAAGCGAAAGAAACCACTAGTAAGTCTTATAAAAATTCAACTTATGGCCAATTTTGACAAAAACATTAACAATGACATCTTGTAAGAAAAAAACCTAGTATTGGAACATATTTAAGGATATATTTTCACAAGGATGTAAATACATGCCATCTATTTGCATATTCAAAAATTGGAGCTCCTTTCAAAATCAAATTGTATGTAGCCATCCCTAGAAACAAATGTTGCATCTCTCCTTCCATTATTTGCATCACATTATGCTATAATCATAGTATTGAAAAAAACAAAACATTGGCAGACATAATCCATTTGGCCCTTAACTAACCTGCCCATACATCACTAATAGGATTTGTAAAAACACTTTACATTCCAATTGAATTTGCAATGACTCAAAATAATTCAACTTATAGACTAAACAACATAATAAAACACAAACATGGACACCATATTGACGTTAACAATTGTTTATTCTTTCTAAAAAAAACATTTGTGACACTTGGAACACACTTTAAAAGATGTATATTCATAGGATGTAATACATGCATTCGGTTCACATCTTCAAATATTCGAATTGTTGTTAAAATCAATGAATGTAACTCAATCCCCATCTATACAAATGTTGTAACCACATTATACATATAAACATGGCATTAGAAGATATAATCCAAATTTGACTCTTAATCAATGTGCCCAAACATCATTATTAATATTCGTAAGATCATTCTAGAATTGAAATCTACAATGAATCAAAATAATCCATGTGAAAACCAAGCAAATTGTAGCAAGTGCAATAAATATAAGATTTTGAAGACTTAATGTTGCACCAATTATTGACAACAAATTTGGCTTACATTGAAAGATTTGAAAAATGGTTACAAATCCAAGACCAACATCCAAATCAAAATTAACAAGGAAACACTACCTTTGGGATTTTACTTCAATTAAATTTATGGTTAATATTGACAAAGATACACCTGCATGTTATTGTAAGGAAAGAACTTGACACTTGTCACATTCAAGGATGTATTGTCAGAAGGATGTAGTACATGTAATCTAATTCCATATTCAGATATCCAAACTAGCCATAACTGAAATTATAACATTGTCCCCATAAATAAAGCCAACATTTAAAAGACAAAGTTGTACCAATTATTTAAGGACAATAGATGACCTTTGCATTGGCAATTTACAAGAAAAAGAACAGACAATAATTTCCATGGTCCAAGTTTTGCAGGAAAAAAAATTACCTCTAAGATTCTATAGGATTTTGTAGAATAGGGTTTTTAAAAATTTATACTTACACATTTAGAAATGATGTTTGGGTTACAATAGCAAGAAATTATGCCCTAGAAAAGTGTGAAAATTTATGTTAGGCTATGAGGGAAAAAAGGAATTTACTCGTGTTAAGACACTGTTGTGAAAAACAAATGTGTGGGCCCATGTTTTCAAGTCTACACTCATCCTATGAGGATGTCCGCTTCCTTCAAGTATTTCATCATGCATGGTGGGCAACTCCTTGTCGTCCCACACTTTCCTCCTTATCGACATAGCCCCTTGGATATTGTATTATGTGCAGAAACCTAATGTTTCTTCATTCAAATACCCCAATCGCCATGCTGCACTCTGGTCATGCCATGTTTCTTACATATCCTTTCAATGTTTTTATGTACCTCTCCATGGGGTACATCCACCTTGTGTGAATTGAGCCACACAATTCAAGTTCCTTCACAAGATGTACTACTAAATGTGTCATTATGTCAAAACATGCAAGAGGACATACCTTTTCTATAGTTGACATGGTTTCTGCGATTTTTGCATTTAATGCTTCTACGATATTAGGGTCAATCACCTTTGAACAAATCTTTTTGAACACTCGACTTAGGCTTATAAGAAACATCCTAGTTTCTTTTGGTATCAAGGTACAAAGGCAAAGAGGCAAATTTGTTGCATCATTATATGATAGTCATGGGATTTTAGACCTCTTAGCTTCTTATCCTTATGAACCCTACTTTTCAAGGATGCCACACAATTTGTTGGAATTTTCAATTTATTTATGGTTTGTAGGAAGACAATATTTCCTTCATTTGTCATCACATAGGGTGTAATTGGCTTAATGCAAGATCCATTCGCTACTTGCTACAACTAAAGGTTAGGTCGAATGCCTACTTCTTCCATGTCTCTCCAAACAACAATTGTGTCTTTCTTTCCAAGAATAACTTTAATCATGTTCTTGCATATGTTCTTCTCACAATGCATAACGTCTAAGGTGTGCTTCACTAAAAGATTTTACCACATAACAATTTACAATTAGTGACCTTGATTTCCATCAATCTTTTGCCCTTTTTAGCCTAAGTGACACACCCCCAAACTCCTTGATAGACTCAATTGCGAGTCCAAAAGTGAAAACAGTGGAAGGACAAGGAATTGGGGTATGTTCCATGGCTCGCATCACTTTGAAGGTAAAGGGGCATGCTAAAGCCCCAGGATGGGGACTAGGATGAGTGATAAGTGGGTCAATTATTCACACAGACCTACACAAACCAAACAACAAGTTGGTTAATGCATAGTTGAAACATTTTTGGTGCATGGATGAACCATGGGCATACACGAATTCACAAGATCCACCGCAGCCCGAACTTAGGGGAAGCCACCACCTTCCCCCTTATAATATTCTTTGTGCCTGGCCACGGGGCTTGCACCCAAATATCATTTTGTTTCCGAACTCCCAAATTGGGAGTCCTAAAATTCCCAAAATTGGGAATCCCGTGACTTTGGAAACCCATAACTTCTTGTGCAGACCTCCGATTAAGGTGAGGCCTAAAGCAAAGTTGTAAGTCTCGTTGAGATCTTTTCAGTGATATGTTCCATGCCACCTGAACACAAGTAAATCAGGGCGATTCCCGACTTTTTGTGGTTAGGAATCAAATTGGCAATTTGATTCTTGGCCTTTCTTTTGGCCATAACTTGTGTTTTAAGTACTCAAATGGGACATGCAAACCCATTTTACACATCTACGTTCTAAGAGATTTTCAATGGTATAATGAACTTTTCAATCTAATGAGTTTTGACCCCTACAATCGCCTTTTGAAAATTTGGGACTCCCAAATTTTCAAAGGGCAATTGCAGGGGTCAAACCTCCAACTCCCAAAATGGAAGCCCACTTGGAAATGTGTGGATTCATTCCTTCACACTTTCTTACATTTTTGAAAGCATGAAATGTGACTCCTGAGCTTCACTCTTAACCCACACCTTTACAAGCCCTTGCTTTGGTCATGAGCCCAAAACTAAGGTCATAACAAGATATGTGAGGTGAATATTTTTTTTAATTTTCATTTTGAACATTTTTGGTTGATAACTTCAAACCCCCAACCTAGTGTAGTTCAAAAACAAAAACAAGTTCTATTATGTTATATATACCATAAATATAATAAATATTCCTTGAATTTAAGCTTTTAAATTGCATTTCTCTTTTTCAAATAATATTAGATATCATTAACTTTGTGAAAATCAAAATATCAAGCCCAAACACCAAAAGTGAAACCCAAAATTAAATGCAATATGTTTACCATAAATATATTTTACACACATGTCGTGAAAGTGCCCAAAGCAGCCCCCTTGTAATGTGTTTTCAGCCATGACAAATATTAAAAAAAGGGGAGTGAAGCTACCTTTTCCAAGCCCAGTTGGAACAAAAGTGAAAGATATGGCAAATGGTGTTGTTTTGTGGCAAGACAAAAATGTAGTTGTTTGTAAGTAATGCATGTTTCCAATTCACCTAAGGTAGATAATGTGATGCATCCTTTTCCTTGTAGGCATGTTACATGGTTGCAATTTTTAATAGAAAAGTTAATAATAGATTTTGGTCCCACATTATGACATGGTTTGTTGGACTTTTGAAACTATTTGTTAAAATGCCATATAAATTTTGTTGGATTTAAAACTATTTGTTTAGTTGATAGTAACATACTCTACAAACTACAATTGTATGTAATTGAACAATTTAAGTGTTTAATTTTGACTTTCAACATGTAAACTTGTTAATTTTGTTACAATTATAAATAAACCATTGTTTACAAATATGCATGTTGTAATCCTAGTAAAAAATGAACACATGTAATAACTTACCATTTCTAGTCAATTTAAAATTATAATTGAAAAACAGTATGATCTTAAAGAAGATGAATGGTCAAGATAAATAGTATTTCACACACTAAGGTCAATAAAAAATACTATAAATGGTCATACTATATGTAGTTCAAAAGAACAATTGTTATATGAACATAGGAAACCAAAATTAGTTAATTAAAAATTTGTTATACAAGACATGATTTGATCAATTAACTCAATTTGTTATCATTTAAATCTAGCCAACTAGGACAATGTTTGGCATAACGTGACTTGGTCAACTAGGTCACTAAATAAGGTCCATTTAAAAACATTAGTCAATGAGACTTGATGTAATAAAATAATTCATTGCTCTATAATTGAAAAATAATCAACTAGAATATTGCTCGCATGACATGATTTTGTTTAATGCTCATTGTTTAATTGTCAAAATATTGTCAATCCAAGCATTGGTCAATTTGACATTATTTAATCAAAGAGGTCATCACCTTATCATCCATTGGTCAATTAAAACATTGGTTTATTTGATGTCATTTGGTCAAATAAACCATAAATAGTGGGAAAAGACACCATGAATTATACGAAAAAAAATATCTTGAATGATAGGTGGCAGTGAAATAAAAAACCACATGATACCATGTGGTGACAAACATGCCCATCATCTAGTGACACATGGCCAAGAAAATGCCCAAAGATTATGCCACATGCACTAGTCATTTTGATTGCCACATTGACTAGCGGTCAAGTTGGCCAATGTCCATGTTGACTATTAGTCAAATTTGACATTAAACAAGTTGACTAGTCAAAAAACCCAACTTAGGCCTAGTCAAGAAAACCAAAGTCAAATTGGAATGTCAAAATCGATTTGTTTAATATGATTGGTTCGTCAAATGGGCAATTGTCACAAATACATTCTTTTATACTAGATTCCTTGGTCAAATGAACCATGATTTGTTGTAGTGTAAAGTAAAAACATTTGACAAAATATTTTTTGACTAGGCATGCATTTGTTTTATAGGAGTGCTGAGATGGATGCCACATTTAGTGCATTGCTTCTTTTTATTGTTTGCCCTTCAAATGTAAGGTATTTGAAATGTGTGGAATTCTTAAATAGGTTGAAATGTCTCTAAAGTTTTGAATTTATGGTCAAAAAAACTTAATAGAAATATGTCTGCCTTATTTTTTCCCCTTTTCATTGTTTATTTCCAACATGGTGTATACAAGCCTAGTTGGTCATAAAAATATGGGAAGTATTAATTTTGATTTTGAAAATAGTAACAAACTATAATTACAAAATTAAATTATACTTCCAAAAAATACATTTTAAAACATTAATACAAACTACAATTGAAACATGCAAGCAAAAACAATTTGTTCTCTTATTGGTATTATGGATTCTATCATGTATGTTATGTCTAGCTTGTAATTTATCACTTTCTAAGATGTTTGTTGTCTGTTACATGTAATACACATGATTCAAATTTTTCTTATATTCATTTTTGGAACAAATTGCATACATTGATTTGTGATGTTTGCTTATTACATTGATTGAAACTTTTATCTATAGCATAAAGCACATTCCCATTCCCTTAGAAGATTAATGTGTCAATATCCACCAATTTCACCAAGTTGTTTGTTCTTTACCACTTTCTTATGTACAACGCATTGTATAATTGTATAAAGGGCCTAACATCCACACAATTAGGCAACTCTTGCTCACAATATTTTGATCTAATTTGCCTTTCACTAATAATCAAACATTGAAAGAAAGTGAACTTTATACTTTAAAAAATTAATTCTACACATACACAATCAATACATGTGTAAAAATTAAAATCCCAAAAATTATCCTTTTTTCTCTTGAATTTACATATATCTCGTAAAGTTTTACCAAAGCTCTAATCTAGACAATGTACAATGTACTAAAAACATAATGAGACAAGAAGTCATTCAAAATCTTCCTTCCTAAAACCAATTTTAAAATGTAAAACTAGATCTCTACCACTACCATTACAACTATTGTGGCATTAACATTAACCCCCTAGCTATACTTTGGGTTTCATCTTCAATATTCTTGAATTATGAATGTATTAACTTTACAAACTATAAATTACCCTTACATATTTTATTTTGGAACTACCTTCTAAGCCTATTGTTGATTAGCAATGGCTTGTGGTTGTTAGTATACCTTGTATTGTTGGTCTATAATCACATTTTGTTGTCCTTGAGACATAATATGGATATGTGTTTGTCTATAGTTATTCATTTCTTATATTGGGAGTATTGTTTCAAATGCAGTAACATATGCATCAAATTCATGTGCTTATTCTTGTTCTTATGGCTAGATTACATAGATGTTTTATGGTTGCAATTATGCACATGTGTGCTTTTGGTGCATTCAATCTTTCTCTTTGACTTGAACATCCACTACCTCCTCAACTACTTTTATACATGCATATCCTCCTCGCATGTTTGGAGGTACTATAATTGTCTATGATTCAAACTTTAATGCTTTTCCACTAAATATTGCCCCTTGCTCCTCCAAGTCTAGGGTATTTACTTTATATTTTGGACTTTACATTAGGGTTTGATATGTAAAGTCTAGATAAGCCTACTTGTATGCCCTAATTTTATTCAAGTACAACTTTTCATCGTCATGGTGCTTAACATAATGTTTTTTGGGCTTTTTACAACCATGTTTTGTACTAAACTTCACCATTTATCCACTTTTGTTTCGTGCAATTCCAATGCCTTTTGCTTCATCCAAAATATAGTATAATTCATCTTTAATTCACCATATTCCTAAAGTTTGTTTGTTTTAATAATACAACTCCAATGTCTTCATTTTCTCCATAATTGCTTATAATGCAAATGTATCATTTTGGACTACATTGACCTCTCATATGTTACATGCATCTCACTACTAAGTCCTCGATTGGGCATCATTTGTGTCTTGTATTGCTTGTTCCAACTTCAACTAATGGATTTGTTTATCCTAATTCAATATGGTTGATTTTAATCTTGTGTTTTTTTTGGTTAGAATCAAACATTGTGTTGTTGTTCTATCACTTCTTTCTTCAAAGTCCAATATTTGTCATCCTCTTAATTTAAATTTTGTTACAACATATCCTTCTCCACCTTGATCTTCTCCAATGCCTCTACTTGCAACTCCATATTTGCTCTCTTATGATGTTCATTGAAAAAATCCATATGCATTTTTTTGATTTGATTCTTTTTGACTACAAGTTCTTATTTCTTATAGTTTTTTTGAACTATTAATTGTTGTTTAAGTGACTCACCTCTTGAGTTTGATCTTGCATCTACAACTTATCCTCCTCCACTTACTTCTACTACAATTTCAAGTTGTACATTTCCAACAACACCACATGCATTTGTTGGTTGTATTGCACCATTTGCTAGAACATTCTAGCTCTTTGATGTTGTTCCACTTGTCTACCCAAACCATCTCCCATCTATGGATTGTGAGGTCTTAGAATATGTTCCATGGAACAATCTCCAAATGATTGACCAAAGATTTTGTAAATTGTAAATTATGGTCTATTTTCATAAAAGCTTTTAGAAGATCTTAATATTTTTTCTAGTACAAATGTTATTGCAAGTTTAGGATTCACTTGAACTTGTGGCTTTATTATTTCATGTGGTTTAGGATACAACAATTGTTTTTCATGAATTGGAGATCTCGAATGTTCACGTTTGACATGCATTTTTGCCTTTTATGTTGCATGTGCTTGTTGTGGTGGTGATTTTGATCTTTCTCTTCATTTTTTTGGTGGTTAACCGCCTTGTAATGAAATGAATAGTTGGTGGTGGGGGCTACTTGTAGTTCCTTTCATGGTTGTTTTTCTTCTTCTTGAAGATCGTGCCACTATGTTCATCATCATCATATTGAACTTCAAGTTCATGTGTAATTATGTCTCCTTTCTCCATGTGGATTTGTTTAAGAAACAAATTAACTGACTTTAAAAGTCTTTCATTCCTTTGAAGTTTATCCTTCAACTTAACTATGGATTGAAATGTTGTCGAGGGCATTTGTGGTCTAGATGTAAATCCTAGCTATGGTTTTTCTTGTTATTTTTCAAAAAATCATTATTGCATCAAAACTCTTATGACAAGCGCAAAGTTGCACATGTTTTTCTTGGCATCCACCTTGCCTTTTCCTTGCAACATCTTGGCCTAAAACTTAGTCCATATGTGTAATTCCTTCACCAATTGCATGATTTTTGCCCAATCTACTTGCTCTCCCTTATTTGCCTTCATCATTGTAATAACATTTCTATGGTTAAAGTAGCAAATTTTCTCTCTTTGGTAGATTATCTAAATTAGTGTAGGAAATCTAATATGATAAGGTGACTTCATTTTGGCCACACTTCACTACTCATTATTGACATAAACATGAAACATTGCAATGTTTGGCAACATTTTTTTGTTCTAATTTCATCTACCTACTTTTCTTGCTTCAATCATTTAGTTGAAATCTTAAACATTTTTCCCAGAATGTGTTTGTCTATAACTATTGCCTTCTTTCCAATTCTAGCAAAAAAATGTTTTTTTATTGTTTTCCTTCTTGGTATCAAGGAATTCCACTAGCAATTTGTGACATGGTGGTTTTCACTTTACCCTAAACAATCCTACCAATCCTATTGCATTAGCCCATTTTCTTTCATGTGTTCCCATATCACTCTACGTTATATTGTCCCTCTCTGGTTTTAGAGAGTAATTATGCTTTAAAGGGATAAACATGTATTTATATGCTTCTTCTAAAAGTGTTAATGATACTTGTTGTGCCCTACCACCAAAATTAGCCATGTACCTAATGCATGGTTTAGCTTTGCGAAATTGAAATTTGAAAAATGATGGAACTTCAATACTTGAAGGTTGTGAACTCTGTGGTCCTTCCAACTCTTGCTAGTGTTGTTGTGATTCATCTTCTTGCTCTAAGTTGGAAATGATCATAGGTTGTACTAATTGTGCTCTTGCTCTTGCACCTTGCTTCTATAGTTATGAAGACAAGCCTCACTTTAATGTGTTGTTCTTGTTGCTTGTCAAAATACTTCTTTAGCTTCTTGCTTCAAGGTGTATTAGGTGAAGAGGACAATGTTGACAATTTGCGTTTTGGAGATCGTGTTTGCAATGCCACTATGCACACAAGTTGTCAAACTTTCGCTATCATGCTTGTCTTTTCTTTTCTTTCACATTTAAGGCATAATATGTAGCATTGAAAAAAAGGAAAATCAAGAGAAACATCGTTACAAGAATATCTCATGTCACTTCTTTCTTGTGAAAATAATAATAAAACCTAACACAATTTCCTATTGACTTAAAGATTTTTCGTCCATTTTCAAGTTTATTGGATTCGCATTGTTATTATAAAAACCTTCAGAAAAGCCTCTTTTATACATAAATATTCTGAAGCACAACAAAAAAATAAAAAACCCCAACATGATGAGCCATTGGCACCCCCATACTTATATACCAATGAGTTTGAACCCAAGACCTTTTTTGATGCACAAGCTCCCATTCAAGGTTTTCTCATTGAGTCATCATCCCTAGTGGCTCTTATATACTTTTTCTCACCATCATCCAAACATATATTAAATTATTACCGTACAATGTGTGCATAACCTTAAAAGTGTTAATGATCTGATAATATTTCATGTTGCAATCAATTAGGTTACATCAGGTCTAACACAAACACAACTAAATCATTTAACACACCAAATTCATCCTTCAACCATAAATGAAAGGAACTAAAGTAGTGCCTAAAAGTAGGTTCATGATGATCTACTTGACTAGCCCATTGTAACTTGTAACCTTAATTCATCCTAAAGCATTTCACCACAACATTATTTACACAATATACAATCATAGCAAAAACTTTATGTCTCTATAAGCACACTAGCAACTTTCTTTGCCTCAAAAGGGGAATACCCATACCAAGGAAAATTCAGAAATGATACAATGCTAAATCTTCCACAAACCTTCTCAATTTCATATCTGAAGTGACACCTAAATCAGTAAAAACTTTTTTTAACATTGACCATTGATTTAGTCCATTAAACATACTACGATTGGTCATAAATTGGAGTTCCTCATTTCTCTAAACCCAAAATCAACTCAACCTGGGCTTTTATCACATTAGCTTTCAACAATATATTCCACTATTCTATTCAAGGGACTTCCCTTCAATAATGACCTCACACTACAAAAAATTGCGTGATTCCCTTCATGGACCCCATTCTATAGGGGAATCTGTGTAATTGCGCAGCTTCACCCTCATCTGGATTTCCAGTACTACTTTGGTGAAACTATGTGGTGCCTGGGAATTCCAAAAGAAGGGACGAGATGCCATACAGGTTGAACCTGAACCAAGTAAAAGTGGTGAAGAGCTTCTAGTATTCACATTCACCAGTAGCACAATCCCTGGGTCTCTGCCTGCTGCAGGAATATAAATGCGGATAACCTTAACTCTTATGAACAGGGTAAAAGCATCCCAGGACAAACATCATTACAATGTTCACATTATTATACTAGTGTCAGATATTCACATTGGACATCTAAGCCCAATCCATTGGAAAGGATAAACTTGCAAGTTTGTCTATGCCTGATTTTTGTTCTAAATGGAGGATTCCCACTAGATGGCTAGACAATTTCACAACCCCTAATAGGAACATATGGAAGTCACTCATAACTTGAAGTTGTAATTGTCAACTTTACAAAAACATTGAGAACTTAGAAACTTTGCGAATAGCAATGGGAACACGTAGGGAAAGCATCAGAAGCTTTCAAAACATCAATGGAAACACCACTGTGAATACCATTGGAAACTCTAGGGACAACACAGAGCAGAAAATTGGATAACCCAGAAGACTTAACCTCCATCTCCCCTTCTGCAAGGATACTTGGAATAAGAGCCTACCTTTTCTAGACATGAAGAAGAAAAAACAGGATGTAACAATAACCCTGGATATGACATCATGAGATTGGAGTTGGGTCTGACATGTCCAAGAGTGCTCAGTCTGGTTGATTTGCAAACACAGGCGTAAGATTTTTAAGGTAGGACCATCAATTCATTTCTATTGAAATTCCCAAAATGGGCTTCTTAGGTTGACTCATAACTCCCTATAAATCACTACAGAATGCACAGCTCTACCCTTTAATCATCTTTATGATCAGGTACCTCATTGCCAGTGACAGTAGCAGCCCCTGCTTCATCCTTTGGTTCTCCCTCAACCTTCAAATTGTCCAGAAGTCCAGCAGTTTCATCTGCAGCCTCTTCATCTTTCTCTGACTTCACAGAAACCTTCTCTTGGGCTGCTTCAAACGCATCCTTGAACTTTTGTGCACCTATGACAAACCAAGATCAAATAATATGTCACGAAGTGCCACTTTCCAAACAAACCCCCACCTACAACCCCATATGAAATAGCACATTCACTGGTTCACAAAATCAATAGCAAACATTATGGCAAATGCAATCCACTAATATAAGAACTTATGCAATCGTATAAGAGTATCTTGTGCATAAAACCCATAGTGACTAAGGAATCCTGTTGTTGCTGCCCAAGTTGTGCTCACTAAGAACATCAGAACTTCTCTACTTGGACAATAACTGATTTGAAAAGATCCACAAGCTATAAACATAGAAAAAAAAGAGGAAAAGGTCATAGCTCACTATAGTCATGGTTGAAAATGAAATTACAAACTCTCAATTGGAATAATACACTTACTTTCAATGCTGCCAAACCGCATGGCGAAAAGCTCCTCCTTGAGAGTACCATCTGAGTAGTCCGGGGCATGCCACACCCATGACTTGTCACTGCCTGCATGCTCTTGCAAGGTGGTGGATGCTAGCACTGCAAAACACAATCTCAAACCATCAGCTGCACTAGACAACTGTCTTCTCAGACCAAAAACAAGCGTATAGACAGAAAGGCAACTTCAAAGAGAAATTTGGAAGTGGACTCTATCATGCTAAAAGCCTTACTCAAGCTCAAACATCAAATGGCCTGTATAACAAATGAAGAACCATGTTCCCATTTTTCAGAGTGAAATGGTTGACAATTCTCCGGTTGCAAGCAAGATCCTTCACTAAAACCAGACATATGCACCCCAGGGATGATCTCGATAATTAGCCTCACACCTTGGGGAATCTTTTCAAATCACAAGGCAAACCTAACAAACCCTACATGCCTGGTCTCCAAAAACTTCAGGTTAAAACCAAGATCTGTATTGCATTAGCTACATTGTCTTTGATTGCTCTTGCGGTGACAGACATTCTGGGAAATCAATAGTTGGTCCCAAAAAAATGAACTGTGCAGTAGCATCGATCCTTCGAGACCAGGAGAACTCACCCATGTGATTGGCACAAATCTTCAGGGTCCTGCTTTGCCTCATGAGCAAGCGGACCTTCTTCGTCTGCTTGTGTTCTAGCAGTTTCACCTGCCCAACTCCCCGTTCTTTCCATTGCGTGCCTTCCTTATCAAATCTGTACAGCTTTGCCTTGCTGCAAACATAATGGCATCCAACTTCAAAAGCGCAGCCCGCACAATTCTATTGCTGATCCAAATGGAGTTTCCATGATATACCAAAGAACTTTCATTACTTTCAGGCTTAAAGCTTGTAAGAAAAGTCAGCAGGGGTTGCGGTTGGCTCACATGTCAAGAAGCACGTCTTCATTCTCTTCACCGGTACTGATGACAACTTCTTCCAGTTTCACGATCGGAGCAATCTGAGCTCCAGTGTCCTCCTCATCGCCATGTTTCCCGGCCTCTTCTGCTGTCTCTTCAGCGGCAGTTGGAGCTACGGATGGAGTCGCCTTCTCTTCCACGCCACTCACATCCTTCTCCTCAACAACCGCTGCCATTTCCGGACCACTTCTCTGAAAAAAAATTCCCAAAAATCAGCCACAGCAGGAGTTCAACACAAAACGGCACAAGATCGGAGAGAAGATCGAAGGCAAGAACCGAGGACAAAGAGAGAGAGCGAGAGAGAGAGACACAGAGGCCGAAGCGAAGCAGAGCAACAACGGACGAGTACCATAAGAGCCGCGCTCTTCCATACCCAGCGAGCTTGCCCTAACCTTGCTCCCAAAAACCTAACCACGGTTCCTACAACTAACTCTGGTTCGGTTTAGTATTCTTTTTAATAACCGCTGGGTAAGTTATCCCCCAAAAATTGGGTAAAACCATAATACTGTCGATCATGCATAAGGGTAGGTTATCAAATAACCGGTTGAGAATCACACTGGTTAACTCAATGCCAGTTAGGTCTACAGAAGGTACAAGGTTTTTAAAGAAATTAAAATTATTATTATTTTTTAAATTTATTTTCTATCATTTTATTTTTGGATATTAGTATGTAAAGATTGACAACCTTAGTATGTACTTGGATGGTAATTGGGTCATCTAGGTAAGTTATTTTTGAAATTTTAACACCATTCAATTATCAATTTTTTCAATTGGTCGGTTATTAATAATTGGGTTGATACCCTTAGTGATAATCACGTCTTTTTTTTCATTAACCCGTCAACACAAATGTTGGAACTCGGGGTTAATTCTCTTTACTTTTATGGAAGAGCTTCTGGTTCTAGTTGAAAATAAATAAATTAGAGTTACCCGGATTCTAGTTCCTTACATAAATGGTTTGGATCCTAGTGTTTTTCTTAACCCAAATTGGAGCTCGGGATTAACCCTTGGTTCTAATCATTTTTAATTAGATAAACAAGTGGCTCTCTCATAAGAGGCTTTGTTCTAAAAATGTATGTTTTATGTTAAAAAAGCTTCCCTCCTTTTATATATAATAATAATAATAATAATAATTATTATTATTATTATTATTATTTTAAATTTGTGAACATGAGGCATAGGTGGGATATTAGCCCAAGCATGTTTGGCAAAACTCCAATGAAATGGATCAAAATGTTTCCTTTATTTTGCTTCCATAGTGTTTCATTTACAAGTTTGAGGACATGGCAACTTTCAAGTAATGTGGTGTGGTTTTTGTTACATTTTGGGTTTAAAGTTTTCAACAAAGGCCATTTTGTTGTTGTGGCTAATGGGTTTACTTAGAAAGAAAAAATAAATATATTAAAAAAATTCCATCATGTGATTGCCAAATGGAAAAGCTTTATGCACATGGTCCTTTAAAAAATACAAAAATAATAATTTAAGTCATGAAGTGCTCAAGTTGCATCTTGTGACCAATAGGGGTCTTGTGCAATAAATGATAAAACATCAAATGGCAATAGATGTTGAAATCATTTGGGGGTCACCAAATGAAAAATGTAATTTATACACATACACACATGTAATCACATACATTACACTTCAACAAACAAAATAAAAATAAAATGTTAAATTGTTTCTAGTCATATCACAGTCATAATTTATCAAAGTTTTCATATAAAAGTATGTTGGAAATTTTGAAAACCCAATTAATTTATAATATACTTTTCATCCAGTTTTCTTATATGAAAATTCCTCACATTTTATGTGCAGCTTATTATAAATTCAATGGAGTGCACCATTGTTTCACAATGAAAGTTAAAGAAGTTTTGAATAGGTTTTTCATGTTTATGCCATAAATATGAGTGTGATTGCTTGTGTGACTATTTTTTTGGCATACTTTACCATGCTTTCACCCGATTTCATGGGTTTGTTTCAAATATGTGTGAAATTTATTATTTCATAAATTCATATTGTTTAAATAGAAATGTTGTGCATTATTTAAACACAAAAGTCGTGTGCATGATTTTTGTATGTAAACAACATGAATAGACATACAACATCTATGTTTAAACAATGTGCATGACATTAATGCGATGTTCAAATGATACAAGTAGATGAATGACATCTGTGTTTATTCCATATGAACCTTTGAAAAATATATTTTTCACGACTATTATTGTCAAATTGTGACCCATAAAATTTGTGACATAACACCCATTAGTGCAATAGTCTTTGTTTTTTAGACTAGGTGGAAGAAACCCAACTTCATCCATTGGGTTCCACCCAAAGTGAATTTTTTTTCATTCTTCTTTGACCACCAATTGGTAGTCCTTCCTACCCCTCCTTGTCCCATCCTACCTTCCCTTTTACTTACTTATCTCCCTCACCCATCTTACCTCCCCCCCCCCTCTTATTACCATCACATTTCCATGGTTGGAGCTTGAGGAAGGACCATTGTTCCACTAGGTAATGTATTTTTTTGGATTTTTTTAGCAAGTTCTAATAACTAGTTTTGTGTGTTCAGACCTTATGTTTAAGAGGGACCATTGGCTTGCAACATGGCAAGAAGGCTACTTGTTCGGGGAATTCAAACCTCCCCAATGATGGTAAAGGGGGGGAAATGCTGTTTTTAATACATTTTTTTGTTTTGAATGAAAAGAAAGTTTTGAGTTTAAAGTTGAGTTTACAAGGAAGGAACAACAATGAAAGACAATGGGGAGGAAGGTTCAAGGTGTAGTAAGTTTGTTCTTTGGTGAATTTTTTTTTTCTTTTTGTATGTGTTTTTTTTCCTTGTTTTTTTTTCTATTTTTTCTTTTTAAGTGCATTTTTAAAAATCATTTTTTAATAGAATATATGTTTTTCATATTTTTATTTGTCTTTAAAAAAATTTGGGCTTTTTCTATGCATGTTTTTTTTTGAATTCTATTATTTATTTATTTTTATTCTAATTTTTTGTTTTTTATGTTTGTTATTATGGTTGCGTTCTTTGTTATGATGGACATGATATGAATGTTTGGATTAGGATACCACCTTGTTAAATGATGAAGTGGTCCCAAACTTTATTAGTTATGGAAACAATTAAGGAAATTATGGATGAAGTAATTTTAAATATTTTAAAAAAATCAATGCATGTGTAATTAATGAATTAATTTTTGGTATGGTAGAATATCAAACAGGTGTAAGTGATCTATTGGAAAAACAAATTCATGTTGCAACCAAATCAACCAACCCCTGATATAATAGAAGATCAAGCGGGTGCAAGTGCTTTAGTGAAAGAACCAATTCATGTTGTAACAAATGGGTCACCTTTTGATCTAGTGGAATAACTAATGCATGTTCCAAAAAATGAATAGAACCTTCTTATGATCATAGAAGAATAAGTGCAACACATTGTAATGTTTGTCCTTCCTCCAAGTGACAAATTGAACTATACTTATGCTAATTCATTGCCCCACGTTCCCTTTCCATGTAAGAAGGTGGGTGAAGTTTTTTTCGCCCAAATTTAGTTTGTAATATCCCAATGTTTTAAAGGATTTTTATAAATTTCAACCTCGCAATACCTTGATAGACCCATGTCTTGAACATTGGTATGATCATAATACCTTCATGTTTCCCTTTTCAACCTTCACCCTTTATGGAAATATTTTCATTGTGTTGACCTTGTTATTTTTTGGGGGTTTTTAATATGTGTATTGTTTCAAATCTAGATGGGCCACATGGGAATATGCCAAGAAGGGGTGACATGGGCTAAGGTTGTAAGAATGATTATTTGCAAGGTTGGTAAGTTCCAACACATCCAACATCCATTTGAATCTTGCATAATATTTGAGATATGTGTTCCCTTGTATTAATAGGTTTGTATATTTTCACTTTAGGCTCTAAGCCACCACTAGGGAAGGTTTTATAACCAATGTACCAACATGTGGTTTTGGCAAATTACTAGTTATAAAGATAGTTGTAACCATAATTTTCCATCCTTATGATTTCTATAATACCCACATTGGAATATTGCATGTGTTCTAAATAATTTTTATCTCCTTGTAATATTTTAAGGACAATTGCAAATAAATCTTCCATCCTTAAGGTTTATTCAATACTCACATCGGAGTATTGCATGTGTTATAGATTATTTTTATCTCCTTGCAATACCTTAAGGATAGTTGCAAACATAATCTTCCATCCATAGTTTTTCTACAATATCCACATTGGAGTATTGCATATAATATAAAATTTTAAAAGTTTGGTTCTCATTCATGACACACTTCTATTACACCAACAATTGAATTTAATAAAATGTTTATTTTTTCAAGAATTGCCCCAACGTTAGGAATGGACGCAAAATTCATGTGAATCAATGGTTGCTAGTAAACACGTCTAGGATGAAAGATGTTGCCTCCTTGGATGCCAAGGTTGTCAACATCACTTTCACACTTCAAGGACATACCGACATCTATGAATTCTTGGTTCATGACTCAACTATCAACAACTTACCCCACACCTACTTTGTCACAAAATTGGTGTATTCCCAAGTTATATTTGTCCATATTTTATTTCCACCATAACAACTTCTAAACATAGTTATTTTGTTTTCTGCAAGCACATATAATACATCTATAATGTGTGTTTGAATTTAATAGGAGACAATTGAACACACCAACCATCATTGAATCAAAACAATGTAAACAACATTTCGAAGTTAATCCTTTTGAACCTTTTGTGCTACCTGATTACATATTTGGGAATATAGTTTTCAATATATGGTTGGAATTTTCCAATGTCAGTTATGTGTTCATGGATTTTTTATTTTCAATTGGTTTTTACATAATCCTATCTATGAATAAAGATTATGTTTACATAGTGCCTACTTATGTATTATTACCATTTTTTGTGTTGACTTTTGTTGGAACATTGTAACTAGTTGACAATATTTCAAAGATTATACACATTAGTAAATGGATCACAACTGTTGGAAAAACAGAACAATGGTTTCTTTTATTTGCTCCTAGAATTTTTTTGGGTGATTTTTCATGTATATTGCATGTTTATGTAGTCACTTTTTAAAAATTCATTTGGTTGGACATATTTCATCCATGATAAATAGATGAATTCATCCATGAATGCAAGATATACAATGAACATTTGAATGACATCCAAATGGATGGATGTCATTATCCATTTTTGAATTATATTTGTTTACAAACACATGGCAAATATGATTACACCCATGATTATATTTGTAGTCAAAATACCATTCATAACTACATGATTATGTAGTCCATATGGACACATCGTTTATCAACTAGTTGTATTTTTCTCCTAGTCATGAATCCCTTGGAATATATTATATATTTATAAATTGAAATATATTTATAGATGGCCATTTGGTAAGTAAGTAGGATCCTATGTATTTTTTGGTGACAAGCCTTTTTTATTAGCCCATCACAAGTCATATTTGCACTTTGAATGTATGTAGTGCATGTATTGTGTGTAAACTAATACTTTTTCACCTACTTATATAGTTTACAAAGTTTAACTTGTTGACAAAGGATATGGGATAAATTTACAACATTATCCCATATCATCTTTTGTCCCATACAAAAGTATCCAACTTTGATCATTATTACCTTTTTCATAATTTGTCCAAATGAAAAAAAAAAAAAACTCATTCTTAAATACTTTTCCAAGATCTATAGGTCATTTAAAAAAATTTTAAGAAAAAATATCAAGTAATTTGACTAAAAATACATTTGAATGACAATGATGTTTTGAATATATATTTTTCATAAAATGATTTGTAAATAATAAAGTATGTTTATATATAAACATATTGTAAATCAACACAATATCTATATAATATTTCCCCACCTCCTAAAAATATATCAAATCAATAAAAATGGTAAAAATGTTGCGTTATATTTATTTGTAATTGTAAAAAATATTTTTAAAATAAAATATGTTATCTATGAAACACATAATATTATTTTCAACATTTTAAAATTTTATGAAAATATTAAAATGATTAAAATGTCATATTTTTCTCAAAGTTTATTGTGAGTAGTAAATTATAATCTTTAATTTTTTTTTTTATTCATTAAATGTGATTTAATATAAAATATTAACAAATTCCAAGTTGTATGACCAAATACTTAGATAAATTACTAAAGATCAAATCATATATTACCTGTCACATGGAAACATGAAAAATAATGCCATTTTGGGACATGTGGATTTCTTTTGAAATTCATTGGATATCACTAATAAAAATATATTTCATTATTTATTGTTGAAAAATTCAAAAAAAATGTTCATTTAAATAAACCTTTGAGCAAGGGTCTCAACTTAAAATGTTTTAATTATATTATGGTCATCAAATTTTTATTTAATTTTATGGTTTCAAGAACTTTGGCAATTGTTTTCCATTTTTTGGGAATTTTATTTTAAATGAAAAAAATTTGCCCAAATTTGTTTTTAGCCACTATCTAGAAATGTTCATTAAATAATTAGTGACTCTAAAGAAAAAGTTTTTAAAAAATAAGTTATTAATTATTTATTTGTGCATTAATTATGTGTTTAATCATCTACAAGCTTATAATATGCTTACTAGGTACATATGTTTACTTTCTAATTCTTTTCTCTTTTAATTCATAAGTTTTTAATGTTTCAAGTTGCATATTACTAAATAAATACATGGTGTTCATGAGGAAAATTTTTAGTCAAGTAATCCTATCCATGAAGACTTTTAGTCATGTGGTCATATCCATGGTTACAAGAATACAACTAAACACAAAAACATGACATATATGACTATGATTAAAAAATGGTCACTAATCAGACTAGTGTGGCCCGTGCCGTTGGCCCAGGTGTTACCATGTTGTCAACTGATTTTTCCTTCCAAAACCTGGTTTTTTGGAATTTATTTTGAATTTTCAGCAACAAAAATCACTTAAAAATTCACAGAAAATTGCAACCAGAAAATTGCAGTGCTTTTCCAGAAGTGCATGAATCCTCCGGCCCTCACTACTGTGATTAATGCTCTGGAGGTATTGGAGAAACTACAGGCAGTGGTTGTGTTATCTGATCAAAAAGCCAGAGATGCCTACCAACCAACAATGTATGGG
>Ga0116231_10000813_pt1 | contig 59244 bp, 38 predicted proteins | sample S1TSphgellanicum_2_FD_89695 | JGI IMG/M metagenome (GOLD analysis project Ga0116231, IMG submission 89695) | Host-associated microbial communities from peat moss isolated from Minnesota, USA - S1T2_Fd - Sphagnum magellanicum MG | ecosystem: Host-associated > Plants > Peat moss > Unclassified...
AGGGGGGGGCCAGCACGCGCGGGGAAGGACCGGGCGGGAGGGGGGCACGGGTGGGGAAGGACCGGGCGGGGTGGGGGGTACAGGCGGGGAAGGACTGGGCGGGGGGAAGCTCGACGAGTGCATTATGCACCAAGTTCACACTAGTATTTAAATAACTTGTTAAAAATTAAAAATTTTAAACAATTTTTGAAAATACTAACGTAATGATTGGTCCTCAAAATTGCAATTTGGAAAATGTGACATAGTGACTGTACATATTTGAGGCACAAATTGGAAAAGTCTATGTGCCAACCACTTGACTGCAGGCACACTTGACCAAGAAAGCACGTACCTTGAGCACATTCTTACCCTGAGGTTTTTGGTACGTTTGTATTTGTAACACATGTCAGGGCCTCTTTATAATCATGTGCTCGTCTTCAACGTCGCCGTCTGGTCGATCTCGATCTCGGGGTTTTTTTAAGTCGCTCTTCCCTGTGATCTGATGCGGATTGCTTGTAGGAACACAAAATTGCACCTCACCAAGCATTGGGGAGTCGACGAAAGTGCATGGATAATCCGACATTTTCGTGCCGCGGGGCACAATGTCCCGGATTCGATACGAAAGGTAATTGGCTTGGAGATCGCAACCTCACCTATGGAGCAAAACAAGGGACATTTTTCGCTCCTTAACAATTTTACAGAGATTCATGTTGATCCATCAGGGAGAAATGATAGCAATCATCTTGCACGAATTTGTTCCGTCCACTGAAACTTCGAAGCATGTTCGAACTTTAGGGAATCTCTTTCAGTGCGGCGGCACCATCCTCCGTTCCTGTTCTCGGGAGACTCGAATGGCATTGTTCAGGCACATGTTTTGTAGGGGCGATCTCACGTTGGATAGGTAGGTGCCCTTCCGGCACAGCTCGGATGGATGCTCATTCACAAAACTTTTTTTTTTCCCCTCATTCATGACGTGTCATTTTCTTCCCCTCAGGTACCGGCACACCAGGGAAAAAAAGGTCAGAAACGAAGGGACCTGGTCGCAAGAAAAATTGGAGTAGTTTGCAGATGCTTGGGCGACGGAATTCGTGCAGACTAATCTGCATTTGCAGCTTGCGTCGTGGCTCCGAGAGTTGGACCGCCTCTTCCCCGAAGAGTTGCCGCTCGACACCTCTCGAGTCGGGAGAAATCGCTTTACGGCCATGGCGGTCACGGAAAACTATCAGGCCACACCACATACTGACATGGACTTGTTGAATTCCGTGATCTCGTGGTTCTTTGAAGGTAAATGCTCATTGTCACATTTGTCTGTTTTAGACACTGCAAGCTTTTTGAGGGGAAAAGAAACGATCGTATATTTTTTTACTAACACCGGGATCGTGAACTTATTATTTTAAATAATTGTGAAATTTTGTTACTACAGTGATTGAAATTTCATTGAAAGAAAAAACTAAATTTTGTTAAAATATTAATAGAAATACTCATATTTGTAATTTTAATTTGTGATTAAATTTTAATTGTAAATGATTTTTACAATTATTTTTCTCATTAATTTTATAAATGTAATCACATTCAACATGAAATTATAAATATGATATAAACATGATATAAGCATAACACACATGTATGAAATATACAATTAACCATACATTTTGAATATATAATTTTTTACAACTAATAATCACAATGTGCAACTTGCTTAATAACTAATTACACATTATCATATGACATAATTTGTCCATTTTCCATCAAATAAATTTAAAAATAATTTTTTTAATCTCAGTCATTCATATAAATGTTTTAATATTGATACATGTAATCAAATCAACCTTTATACAAATGTAAAAAAAAATCCATTGTCAACAATTGTGGAATTGCTCTAAAAATAATATTTTAATAATTATTTTAAAATTTTACCTTTTAAAATAATTTAACACAAATGTTTTTGAAAAAAACCATGTTCAATTGTTTTCCATTTTGATTTGTCAAAGTACAATGATAAACTTTGATTTCCTCATAACATGAAAACAATTCCACTTTTAACTTTTAATTTAATTTTGCATTCTAGGAAACAGAAATATGTTTTTCCATTTGTCATTGCACCATTTATAGGTCCTAAATCATATACAAAATAAAATCATTAGTAATTGTAACTTTGTTAAAACATCACATAAAATTAAAAAAAAAGAAATCTTTTCATAACCATAAAATGAAATAAATGTTATCATCATCATCTTTATTTTGATGAATATTAATTTGATTATGCAAACGTTGTGAAAGGAGATCTATGCATAATATAACCTTTGTTGGCCCTAATGTCAATTTTCATTTTTTTGCATTCAATTTTTAAAAATAAAATATTGAGAATGATTTTAAGAACTGAAAATTGATTTTTTGAATAAAATCTTCAGCATTATACTCCATTTCAATATTGTGATAAACATATGTACAAATTCATAACACCAAAATGATATTCTTAATTTTTTAAAAAAATAATGTCATTTAAAATTTATAAAATCCATGAGTTATTTTTATACCTTCGATAAGCATTAACACCATTTTTGTATGGGTTTTTTTCCAATCAAAACATATAAATTTGTGAACTATCCATCGTAAGCCCACATCTACATGCAATTCCATTTTGCTTTAATCAGTTTGTTTCATTACATAAATATTCAAAATAATGATGATGAATTACATGATGTAACAAAATTATCATTGTAGTAGATATATTTTATTTGTTTAAAAAAAAAATTGATTCTTTTTAAACTCTCAAAATGTAATGCATAAGATTGTATACCATATTTTTTTATGTAATGTTTTTAAAAAAAAAACATCAAAATGATTTACATTTAGTGCCAAATAACCTATCCTTACATCAAAATTATAAGTTAAAGGTTTTATCATAAGTTTGCAAAACTTTTTAAGTCATTTTAAAAATTAATAAAAAAAAATTTCATGTACATATGTATTATAAAATAAGGAAAACAAAAATTTATATCTATTTGGATTTACACTTTCTAATTTTACAAGGTATAATTTTTGAATATGACCTTATCCCCCAAAACAATCCATAGCATGATGGAAGAAAATTTTCACAAAGATTATAAATCATATAATATCCATTAATATTCCAATCTGAAATAAACACAAAATGCACAATTATTTTATATTCAATTTACAAACAAACAAGAAATCAATAAAAAGTTTAATTATATATATATATATATATATATAAACAAGAAAATATCAATATGAAATTGCTCAAACAACTTTGTTTATTTTAAAAGTTTGATAAACCATTGATGTGATTATTTTTATTGTGTTTTTCAATTTGATTCACATTTTGTGAAATTTTTTTCTCACAAAACATGTTATTATATCCATTGTAATTATCATTATAATAACGAAAAAAACCCTAATGATTATAACACATAAATGAACAAAAATTAAAATGCAAAACTTTGAAAATAAACAATTCATTATGAAAAATTTGCATAATACAACTTTAATGGTCCTAATGATTATGAAAGTGTATAAAAATTTGATTTGAAAATACAATAAATTAATTTGAATGATATTTTGAAATAAACATTTAAACTTTTTTTTTTTTCCTAATTACATGATTACAATGCCTCTTATATGATTTTTTTTTTGTGATTCATTTCCATTACTTTCTTGTCTTCCAACATATCGTGGAATTATTATGAATTATGTTTTGATAAGCATAACATTGACTTTGAAAATTGATTTTTTCATTTTATACACATAATAACAATGTTTTCAACTTCAACATTTTTTTTTTCAAAAACACCATATTGTAATTTATTCTATGATGGATATATATATAGTCAAAATATTGTATAAAAATAAAAAAGGTAAAATAAAAATTTTAAAATGTTTTCATGAGCTAAAATTTTAAAAGGTTTGTTTATAATCATTAAAATTTCATGCTTTTATTATAACCAAAATTGTTTAAATTCACATAATGTGGATTATTGTTAATTTTATGTAATGCAAAAATGCCTAAAATATTATCGTTATGTTATTGTGAAGGTATGCATCTGAATTTTTTTTTGCAAAAACTATGGTTTGTGTAAATTATTTTACTATGTAAGACCTATGGTTTGTGTAACTCATATGAACCTGAAAAGAACATTGATTATGAAAACCAAACAAAAATGATGTTTTCATTTCTTGGTCAATGCAACTTGTGTGAACATATTGGATATTACACATCCACACATTTATGTTATATTGTTATGGAAAAGAGAAAAAAATTGGTGTTTGTACTTTTTGACTAATATAATTTATGTGAACATACTTGTACCACATATCCACACATTTAAAATAGTTGGTTAAAAAAAATCAAACAAAAATGATATTTGTACTTTTAGCTAATATAAATTGTGTGAACATGTAATTTGATGTAATTAGATTATTACTCATGTAATTATCTAATAATGAAATTTGAAATTTTATTTGGTGGTTAGATTTCATAATTTAATTATGTTTGGTAAATCATCATTAATAAATCATGGCTTCGATCAATGTGCATAACCTTCACATGATAATTCAAGTGAAAAGTTTTTGCCACATTAATGTGCATGTTCAATCACATGGGGAGTCAAGTGTTGTGTGAGTTTTAAGAAATTTTTTATTTAATTTCCTTTTGGTTAATATATAAATGAATGTTTGTGACCTTTGGAAACACTTTCACTTCATGAGAATCAGTTGTTGTAGGGGTACAAAATTTCATGAAATAAAATTCTGACAAAAATTATAATTTTTGTTTCAAAAAATTTTAGGATGGTTTGAGTGTGAAATACATGGTAGAAGAATGGTGTGGCATAATAATTATACATAAAAAATAAAAAAAATAAAAAAATATTTGTGTAAATAAGAACATAATTTTTCATAATGATGTATTAAAACATACATAGTTTTCATCTTAAACCCATTTATAGTCTATAAACACATTAATATCACACATCCACACATTGAAGGTATTTGGTTATGAAAAACTAATTAAAAATGATGTTTGTACTCTTGGCTAATATAATTATATTCACACATTCACACATTTGGAGTATTTGGTTAATATAACTTGTGTGAACATATGCATATCACATACATTGACACATTTAAAGTACTTATGTGTGCTTTTATAAATTATGAATATTGATTCATCTTTCAATAAATAAAAAAGGTTGTTCCAAGTTCAAAATTTTAAATTAATAGTGAATCAATTTGATTGATGCATCACAAAACAAAAGAACCCATAAACTTTAAACTTATTGAGCTTTTAAAAAAAAGGATAAACATCTAACATTTGGTCACAAATGATAACTTAATATGATTATATCACATTTCCTATGGATGATATATATATTTAACATATATATACTTTTAATTATTACCCATCCATGAAAAATTTATAATTAATTATCATTATTTCTAACTATGTTTTAACCCATTATAAAATGACACGTGGCAACGTAATTTTTAAAAAATATATTTTTGAAACACAATGTATTTTCATCATCCATTTTAAATGACATTAAATCATGTCATGTGGAATAATAATAAATTGCCACATGGCATGTTAATTGAATTTTTATCAAAATAAATTTAAATCAATATTTTGATAAATATATATATGTAGGTACGTAAAATTAAGTAGATGAATAAGTAGGATTAGTTAGGTTGGTGAATAACTGGTAAGTGGGTAAGTAATTTAAGAGGTAAATATTTTAATATTTTAATATTATTTTTTATTCAACCTTTAAATTTAAGCCTTTTTTATAATTCATTTTAGATGCACTGACCTGGAAAGAAGATATCATTGTTTAGTAATTGGGAAGGACCATACTTCTTTGTTGAGTACAAAGATGGCAAAGAATTTCAGGAACAAGATCATGGTAGCAAAATGTGTATTTTCAAAGATCTCAATGGATAATGTTGGGAATAGTTAAAAAGGGATTTGTAATTGTATCTGTCTGTAGATTAATACTTAATCTATGAGGATGTAGATTTTTTTGGAAGGAGTGGTGTCACTTGTAACTTTAAAACAATGTCATTTGTTTTTGGATGAAGGCTACTTAGATTGTGGTTAAATTGATGGCAACATAGTGCTTCAATAGTGTTAAAAAATAAAAAAATAAAAAAAATAATCTACTATGTTTTTGTTATTTTGTGTGTTTTTGGTGGCTTAGTAGGTTATGATGAAAGAAGTAGGTGAAATAGTTTCTGAGATGGAATAAAATATGAATAGCCTAATGAAAATTCTTTAAGAGCTCTGTAAATGAGATTTTTGTATTGTGATTAGCAAAGGGGATTTTGGGGAAGTAAGGAGATGAGGTGATGAGGAGGATATTTGAACTAGACTAAGGAAGGACTTGGGGGGATCATTTGTGAAGGTTTTAGGGGGTGATGAAAGAAAAGCTAAGTTGCTAAACTTTTAAGGAGGACTAAAAAAAAGGTGTGGTTTGATTTTGATTTTGGGGTGTTGGAAATAGGTAGAAATAGAACTTGATCAAAAGGACTGAATGAGAAGAATCTTGACAAGAAAACTTTCGTTGTGGTAAGAATGTCAAGAAAAGTCTAGAGTTGTTGCATGTGTTTCTATAGGGACCAACACAAGGGAGAGATGAACGTGTTTAAGATTTATGGAATGGTTGTGTGACAGTTCATGCATGATGTTTTTGGGGATTTTGAACTAGTTATAGAGTGTGTTTTATTCTAATAAGAGTACATGCTGTCTGTAAGAGCTCTAAAGGTTTTTGGAACTAAGGGGATGCTGGGAAGTAGTGATGTTTGGACTGGTTAATTTTGTCCCTGAATTTCTATCCAATCTCTGAGACTAAACCATGTTGAAGTAATAGAATTAATTTTTTGTGGGGATTCTGTTGTTGGGTATGAGTTACCAGCCACATAAAACAACCTGTTGATTCTTAGAGAAGAAATCAAAATGAACGTTTGATCCTTTGTGGTCCATAGAATTAAAGCCATAGAACTTAGATGTCTGTTGGGATCTTGAAGAAGAAGAACATTTGAATCAGAATTGTCATGCTTTAGTAAAAGTATCAGAATCATATTTCAGTCTATGAATGTCCAGCAATGGGGATGTGCACACTACAAAAAATATTCCCCTTGTTTTTTGGTGACACCATTGTCATGAAACCAATAACAATAGAAGATTCATTTTGGCCATGACTAAGACATAAGAAATTCCAATAATGTCATCAACAAATAAAATTATAAACTAAAAGAATGGAAAGGAACAATGGAACATTACCAAGAATTAACATAGTAAAAAAAGATTATTGGACTCAAATCGATGGAGGTTATATGTTGGAAGACCATCTTATAAATACACTATGGTATAGGCAAAGGATTCATTTAAGTTCTTCTCATGTAATGCTACATTCCACCATTGTAAAAATGCAACATTTGGTGAAAAAATTGGCAAATTGACACATGGATTGGGAAGATTCGACATTACCAACAATGCATGCCATATCCATTAACACTTGTGATAGTGGATAAATATATGAAAGGAAGACCCATTGTGACAACAAAAGAAGGGGTAGGTTTTTCAAATTGTGAAAATCAATGATTTCGTTACATTGGCTCAATTGTAAAGTAATTAATTGTGGACACTATAATAGCTAAAAAGGGGATAATATAATGAAAGGAATTAAGGCAAATCAATACCTAATAAACTCCTAGATTCACAATAAATAAATCAAATTTATTAGGTGCATAAAAATGGAAGGTCAATTTGTAAATACAAGGTAAATATTGCAATTTCAAAATGTCCATTATCATTGTTAGTATCCCAACATGTCATGGTCTTCATACTTCTACTTTTGCGTAGTCATGTTTCCAAATGTTGGTACTTTATAATGAGGTTATAAGGTTGATTGCTTGGTGGTTGAGGCATGCATCCACTATATTCACAATTATCTTTATTCATGCTTCAGAATGATTACTTGTGTCATGATCTTTAGAAGTTGATACATGTCATATCACAATGTTGCATGAATATGACTCACAATATTTTGATTGGGCATATCATGTTACACATGTCTTAGTTTGGTTATAACTCAAATAATGACTTACTCAAAGGGGTGGCTTGAGTTTGCAAAATATTAGGCATGTTGTGTCATAATGCAAAGTGGAAACAATGGCATTCCACCAACAAATAACATGTCTATGGTAAGTTGGCAAACTTTCTACCTTTGATGTTTTGTGTAAATTAGATGGTTGTCATAGTTCATGTAGTATGTTCTATATCACCCTAAGTTCCATGAGAGTTTGTGCAATGACATTGTTTCAATTGCAACTTTCAAAGTTGATTGAAAAGTGCACCTATCAATTCAAATGCCAAAAATTTAAGTGGTGGGGCAACAAGGTATTACAATGCTTGCTCTAGCAAATGTGGATTGGATAGATCTTCTCAATGATGTGATGAAATAGCTAGTATTACTAGAACCACACAATGCAATTGTGGTTAATTAAAAACTCATGATGGGCCATCATGGAAACATGTCAAAGTTATTAACTATTCTAATATGTCAATCAATTTGAGTTCTCAAAAAATCAAATTTATGATGGATAGACTAATCACCATTCTAGACATGTTGATTGGTGTCTTCCTTAGTTACATCATGGTTGGTTTGAACATTTTGAATGCTCAATGGGTTTTGCAGTTTTTCAGGACCCACCAAGGTGTTCCTCATAATTTCAGCTTCATGCAAACATGTTAGATTCATTGTGCTAGGATACAACGTAGAAAATGTTGATGTTGTTATATATTGACATTGTGCATGTGAATTATCATCTTGAACAACTTCATAATCAACTGGCAATGTTGTCATTTATGTAGCAACAATCTTCATTAATGTTTTCAGAATCTTGTAGAATTTGAAGATATGGCAATATCCTTTCCATTCTGACATCTAGTTCCCTTGCAAGATGCATTTGACCTGCTGGCTCCTCTTTTGATGCCTAATGATCTTGTGCAATTTTTTGACATGATTATGATGTTTGTAATTTCAAGTATTAACAATTTCACTTGACATATCAACATGTCAATTCAAGAACATATCAACAAAGCACATAAGGATTTGAATCTAGATAGAGTTTGATAACTTGGATCGGTGTCCTCTTGTGCCTTTGCATCTTGATTTTCTTGATTATCATCTTCTTTTGCATCTCCAAAATCATTCATCTTCCTAACTGCCCTATTGTGTTTGAACTCTGTATCAAAAATTGAGAATGACTATTTAAAGCACATGCAAGTGCTATGATTGAAGGAATACATGCAAGACAATGGAACTAGTGCAAAGGTGGAAGGAGCAGGAAGGAGGAGGGAGTGCCAAGGTGCAAGAGGCGCAGAAGTGCAACAAGATGTCACCTAGCATTGAGTTATCTGCTCAAATTTGTGGGGTATAAGATACCATTCCATCCTACACAGGAATGGAGTGTGGTGATAACTTCTTGGTGGTAGATAACATTGGAGTTACCAACAGGCTAACACCATACCATTAGGTGTGAATAGGCATTAGGACCCCTAAAATGAATTATGTATATGGGCAGGGCACATTACACCTAGGAACACATTGAGCCTGGTAGGACAAGATGCCTTTCCATCTGGTGGTAATGGGTTCTACCAGGGCCTGTTCCAGAATCTAACTGACATTCCCCACCATTGATTCACCACAATGAACATGTTGTTGGGACTTCTGGAACCTCATCATCCTTTTGAATCTTAGCATCCACAATCTCAGGTCTCTTTCCATTGGAGAGGAAATACTGGATCTGCTGAGCTCATACTATGTCAAGCTGAGGCAGCAGAGATAGAACATCCCTTTCTCTTAGGGGCACTTTGTAAAATCATTCAGGTAGTGTGACTATTGATTGGCTGAATGGTCAGTCTCTGCTAGTGTAATCAGTTCCTCAGGTCAATAGTTAAAGTTCATTCATGGAGAAGATAGAGCACACTGGCAACCAGATTCTGGCAGAGCTGTCCTGAAAATTTTCATTTCCTTTGAACATTTGATGCCTGACAGAGACTCACAACCAACTTTAGCTGAACATAAAAAATCCTGAAGGAAAAATCCTTTGGAGTGCAAATGATAAAAATACAGTACCTACATCCATAATGCACTGAGAAGTCCAATGTGATCCAAGTCTTACTAATCTGTTACAACATCAAAGGCGAGTTTCATATCCATATCAATCACCTGCGATAAGCTCCCTAGAGATGTTGCTACTCCCTTTGAAACTGAAAACACAAATATATTCATCAAAACTCTGCTCACAGAAGTACTAGGAGGATTATTGCAAAAAAAAAATTGTTGGCACCCTTCTCTTGATCCTGGTATCCTGTTGACCAAATACAGGGAAAAAAATTCACAAGACCCTGACTCCCAATCCCCTTAAGAAGGTTAAGGTGGCAGGCAGACAATTGGTCTATGGAAAACTCACTGAGGCAGTCTTTGTCCAGAAGCCAAGTGTTGCCCACCGCATGTATGGAAAGCCAAACAAGAGACCCATGGATGGTAAGCAGTAGGATTATGCCAGAATTCCTGGTTGTCTGGTCAATCAATCACTGTTGTCTTCAAGATTTTCACATCATGAATTGGTCTGCCAGATTAATCAGAAGTCCAAGAGGTAATGTCAGTAGAGGTGAACTGTATGCCAGTGATCTTGGAAATAGCTCTCTGTTGGGAGTAGAAGCAAATTTTCATGCAGGTGATGACACTTCAGTTCTGAATACTTCCACAGCTTAATAAAAACTGGAAGCAGCAAATCTCTCTGAGAACTTGCAAAACCAGGCGAAGAACTTCAAGCAGTCTGAAGCAAACCAACAGACCAGAGCTACTGGTGCATTACCAAGATTTTTTCCAAGAACCTCATGCTTTCAGAGCCTAAAATCTTATGGCAATATCTGTTTAGCCCACAGATTCTTCATCATATGGTTGGTTACTACTCACCGGTCATGTTTATCGGTCTCAACAATGCCAAGACGTTTCACAACATCCATGCCCTTGCAGACCCTACCAAAGATTGTGTGCTTCCCTGCACCCAATGTCCCCGACACCCAACTCATGAGTTGATATTCTTTGGAGGTAATATAAGGAGATTTCATTTAATTAAGACATAAAACAGGGAAATGCTGGAAAACTACACCTCAAAACTTGCAGTTAGCAATAGAGAAGTGGGTATGTTGCTTTGACTTACCATCAAGCCAAGGAGTGGGGGCAAGTGTGAGAAAAAATTGGCTTCCATTGGAGTTGGGTCCTGAGTTTGCCATGGACAAAATGCCTGCCCCGGTATGCTTTAGCTCACGTGTAAGTTCATCCTCAAACTTTGCACTGTAACATGAACCCAATGTGCAAGCAAACAAACATTGTTACGAAAACTGATTTGTCTGCATTACTAAATCCATGCTCTTTCTTTTAAAACCATGTTCGTATATTTTTTCCTTCTTTCTCTTCTTTAGGAGGAATTGAGCACAAGGTAAAAATGACATAATACGCACCCAAAGATGGATTCACCACCTCTTCCTGTCCCTGTAGGATCTCCACCTTGAACCATGAAGTCCTGACAAGGTACCAAACAAGGAGCAGTAAAACAGCAGCAAGTCTGGAGAGATTTACTTTTGACTGAAAAAGCTCTCACATCCAGAATTCTATCCTACCATACAAAAACAATTATATGTGTGCAACAAACATCTTGTCAAACACTTCAGCAAAGAAAAGAGAAATGAGGGAAAACCCTAAACCCTAGATTCTTGCATTTCTCACCTTGATAACACGGTGAAAAAGCACCTGATTGTAATACCCTTTCCTTGAAAGCTCAAGAAAATTTCTGCATGTCTTGGGGGCATGTTTGATGTACAGCTGCACATAGAAAACACATGTTATGCATGAATGAGCATGTGAGGTTTCCTCTTGTAGTGCACCACCCACTGCCAAGAACAAAATCTTTCATTTCACTATTACATAAAAAGTATTATTCTTAATTGCAAAAAAAACCGCAAGGATTTGTCAATCAACAGGACCAGCAGAACAAAAGATTTTGTCAGGCAACATAACCAGCAAACAAAACAGACAGCATTTTGCTGAGGGAAAGGAAAAGGAATAGTAAGTAAGTACCTCGACCGTGATGTCGCCCATGGAGGTATGGAGAATCACTTGCGGTGCTGCATCCATGTTCGCCATTTGCCAAGAAGCTCAACACTACTACTGTTCCTGTTGTGGATTTCTACGTCAGGAAAAAAAAAAATGCACATGAGAAGAGAAGAGATAGAAAGACTGTCTCAAAACCCTAACCCTACAGCAAGCTCTTCGACTAAAACAATCGTTGAATCCCAACCTAGCTAGTGAGCCTGTATTCGTGCAGCAACAGTCTTGTGCAATCTAGGTATTCCTGGGAATCCCCAATGACCAAGGAGACCATCATCTCCCACACATCCGCCTCTCTCTCTCTCTCTCTCTCTCTCTCTCTTCATGGAAGCAACGACTGCGGAGGTGGAGGACGACGCCACCATTTCCTTCTTCATGAAGCTTGCATTTGATCAGGTAAATGCAATGGTTTTGGTTTGTAACAAACTGTCAACGTCTTTTTTGATTTTGTGAGGAGGCAAAGAAGATTTGGATGAGCAGCCGGTCTTGAGCTTGGTGGGGTGGGGAGGGTTAAGGTTTAGGGTTTAATGGGCTTCACTAGTTTGGAGGACTCAGAGTAATTGGGTTTGGAGACTGGGAAGTGTTGGGAAATATATAATGATATTTGTCATGGAGAGATCTGGAAATCTGCAACTTGGAATGAATGAATGGATCGCGGTGTCTGTCAAAATGGTTTGCAGTTATCAAACTTAGCCAGAGCTTCAAACCCTAAACATGTTATACAGTTGCTATGTAGAGTTATTATATGTCAAAAGAGACAGAAAGAAGAAGGGCATTCATTCATTCAAGCCAGCATTATTAGCTTCACATTCTGAAATGTATGTTGGTTTGATGACGCAGGCAAAGGAGGCGCTTACAAGGCTTGAAGTGCCTGTTGGGTAAAGCACAAAATTTTCTTAGCAGATTTCATTTTGCAACAATGGTGCTCAAGGCCTCTCTTCTTCCATAACATTTGCTTGTAGATAAATTTCCAGCATCAGTAGTGAAATTGGTCAGTCTTGTAAGAAGAGAAAATTGGTCAGTCTTCGCAAGCCTTCTGATCCAGTGTGACTTGATTAAGGTCCATTTCCAGATACTGCATGCTGGCCAATGGATAACTCAGATTCTGGAGTGGAAGGTATTCTTTTATGCACAAAGTATCTCCCAGAGAGAGAGGGAGAGAGAGGTATGCTCAGGAGTGGCGGTGTGTGTGCAGGGCAGTTGTGTGATAATACAGGATGGACATGTCATTGGCTCTGGCAGCAACCGCACCAACGAGACACGAAATGTAACACCTTGTTGCTTTCTATCACTTCTTTTATTCATTCCAGAACCCTCCTGCCCCTGAGCTGATAAGGAACTGGCTTTTTGTACAAGTTTGGGATGTTTTCAAACTGTGGACTGAAAACAATGACTGCACAACTGCAATAATCTACAGGCAGTTTTTTTTTCTGTGGTGTATTTTTTTTTGGCTTCTTCTTCAATTGATTATCATCAGTGAGTAAATTTTGGTGTGTTGCTGAAAGCAGGCAACAAGGCATGCAGAAATGGAAGCCATTGATATGGTCTTGAATGAATGGCACAAGACCTCTGAAACAACAACTGATCCTAGTTTGGGCCCTCTGACTACTCATGTTGATGTGGTGAAGAGATTTGGAAATTGTGATTTGTTTGTGACATGCGAGCCTTGCATTATGTGTGCAGCTGCCCTTTGTCTCTTAGGTGAGTTTATCAAGGGGTTGCCAAATCTCCTCTTTGTGTCTAGAAATTCACCAGGTTTGCTTGCAGTTCATTTCAGTTTCTTTTCATTTGTGATGATGCTAGTGCATGGCACCTATGTTGCACCAACAAGAGTCATGTTGGGTGTCTTTTGTTCTTCTGCTTAATTGTAATTCAGAAATGAGCTCTGACTGACTCCATGGAAAGGTTACTGTGCTGCAATATGTGACCTCAAGTAGCACAAAGAGAAGGCACCGATTTTGGTTGAGAGACAAATGCATGAGATCAGGCTAAGTAAGCAAGAAGCTGTACCTCTTGGTAGAATGTTGCATCATGGAGTGATAAAACAAAGGAGGTGGAAGTGACATATGCTTACTTTTCCTTTTTTGCAGGGTTCAGGAAAGTATACTATGGATGCACCAATGATCGATTTGGTGGTTGTGGCTCTGTTTTGTCACTCCATTCTGATGGTTGTGCACCTTGTGGCAGGTTAGACATTTTTTCCCAGCTCATAATGCATGCCTACACCTCACAGTCTTCTCTTTACCCTCTTTCTGTCCCCACTCATCTCTCTCTTTTCCCACCCCACCCAACCAAAAATGGGCATCAGATTATGACTATAAAAGGGTTTGGCAACCAGTCTTATGTATACAGTTGTTTTCACTATGCCCATAAGATCCTGGCTTTTTTTTTTCACCTTTTGAAAATGTAAATTGGAGTTGAATTATTATTGGATTGTTGGTGGGATATACCTATATAACAAAGTGTGTTTCAAGTGGGGATATGCCAAGCATTGAATCTGATTGAGTTCTCCATTGCAGAGGAATCACACACCAGAATGTATTTCACAGCTTGTTCGGGTTCATGTCAGGCTTAGAATTTGGAATTTTCAACTCTTGGGTACACTCCAAAGTTGATAATCTAGGGGGTTTTGCTTTCAGGTACCTACCTATATATTCTCCCAAATTAAATGTTCCTAGAGTCTTCCAGCGGTAAGAGGGCAGAAGGCTGTTTTGTGTTTTGTCATGGTGTGCAGTGCAGAGGAAGAAGCAGTCACAAATGGGCTTGACAAAACCAGGGGTTTTCAAAGTGTAGGGGGTGTGATGGCTGATGAAGCTATTTCACTTCTCCGAAGCTTTTATGAACAGGGAAATCCCAATGGTGAGTCTTCACTTTCCATACTTGATGTTTTTGAAGTTTCTTTTGGGCAGGGGGGGTAGGGGTAGTTCACCAGGGATAAGAGGATGGAAGATGAAGAGGGGCCAGAAAGAGTATGCAAACTCATCTCATTTATCAGCTGTCAATGTACTCTGGAATGGTCGAGCCTTGCCCATTATGTTGTGTAAGGTGCTAGGTGAGCCCATTAGGCGAGCTAGGTAATGCACCCAACATGATGGGCAAGGCCCAGCCATCAGCATTTTTTTTGGGGGCAAATTTTCATCACTTGGTGACAAGATAACATCCAGTGCAACTCATACAAAGGATTTTTGTGAAAAAAGTGGACTAAAGTTGCCAGATTGCGACGATTTTTTTTCCTGAAATTGCCATATTTAGACAATAGGTTTCAGTAGGTTGCCAAAATATATTAGGATTTTAAAATTTTCTACTTTCCTCCCTGACCTTTAACCAAATTTGGCTTATTCCTTGTGAATGATTGCCAGTGTGGCTACATCACCAAGTTGAGAAAAAAGAAACCCCTGGAGGCCATTCCATGACATTAGGATCGTGGGTGGCAGATTCAACAATTTTTTTAAAATTCCATGTTTGACAGACACATTTTGGTCACTACTATGAGTGTATGGTCATCACAGGAAGATTATGCCATATAACATGGTCAAAAATTACATAATCTGGCTCCCCAGGCCTTACCATTTACATGGTACTGATCTCAGGCACCTGCGGAGAGAGAAGTTAAGGAGGGAATATGGTGTTCTGCCTAGTGATTTGTGCTTATTGGAGTCCTGAGTTTGATCATGGCTGTTGTGATGATGCAGCTCCACAACCACACAGGCCTGTGTGCAAACACCACCTTGTATCTTGATGGTGTCATGCTGCTGCAAATTAGCTTCTGGTGAGTTTTAGGTTAAAACTTCCAACAGGTGGAATGAATGAAGCTTTTCTATCATAGGGTTGAGTTTCATCACAATCACCTGCTCAAGAATGAATGATCTCCGGATTTCTTGACAATGCTCCAGCAGTAATACAAAAGTTAATAAATTACACGTTGATTTTTCAAAAAACAAAAAAAAGGATCAATCTCTGCTCTTGTTTGTTTGTGTGTGGTCAACATGTATGTAGGTTGTATATGAGAGATTATTTCACGGTTACCAAATCAATTGCATTTGGATACTGATGTTATATTTCGATCTGTTACTCATGATCATGTTGTGAATATGGTTGAGATTATTAATGCTTATGCTGATTTTGTTGTAATTTGTCAAAACCTCTGCATCCATTGGCAGTTCTTATGTTCATGGTAATTTCATGTTTTGTTCATGCAAAACACGTTTTAAAGAAAAAGTTGGGTCCAACAAAATTGTGTACCCAAATCTTGGAGAAGTAAATTCCTAGGCAAATTATTTGGGTTCTAATTTTCCAATATTCCATTACACTCCAACATTAAAATGTGTGCACCTAGGAGCACAAAACTTATAATATGTGTGCAATCCTAAGAAATGAATTGAAGGCGCTTTCCAACCTAAAACCATTTTGAATTTCATTCTCTTGCGATCGGGGTTGATAATCTGGGTTTAGGGTGCAAGGTTTAGACCTTAAACCCATTTTCAATCAATTGTGGACGAACTACAACTGAGTTACCAAGGTTAGTGGTAACTCATCTTATAGATCCTTCTACTTCCTTTGTCCCTCACCTAGGTAAACTACTTAACATAAGTGGGTTAAGTGTCATAGGTAAGCAAGTTAGTAGGGGATATGAGTGGTTACTAAGTAGGTAGGTAAGTGGGTAACATGGTGGCTATTAGGTAAGTAGATACATGTGACTAGGTTGATACAGACCTAACCATTGTGGTTGTCTATGGGACAGAACTGTGATGGAAAAATTGTTTTCTCATTCACACATCATCCATCCTGTGCATGGTGCGAGGGTTCACCCCCAAAGTTTGTAGGGGGATGTTTAACATCCTGCTTTCACTCTGGGCTCTCCAAGAGTTGTAATTTCAAGGAGGGGATTATTTTGGATGACAATTGTTGGTATGTGTTGTTCTCGACTGGAGTTTTTCTCTGGAGTTTTGGATGACATTGTGCAGTCAGCACATTTCCTCTGGATGTGAGTAACGTATTCTTTCTCATCATTTGAAACTGTAACCTACATAATCCAGACATAAAGGGGGCCCCAAAAAAAAAGAAAAAAAATGAACAACCCCACTGAAAACACATGTCTGTTATTATTGCCTATGTAAGATATTAAAATTTTGGCACAAGTAATAAATAATTTTTCAAAAATTCGACAAAATGAAAAATAATTTAATTTATGCCAAAATCATTCAGATACCACGGTATGTAAGATAATTAACCGCATGTAGTGTAAGTCCAATTAGGTGTAGGACTTCCTTTGTCCCCCTTGATCCCCATGGTGACAAACGGACATTGTCAAACAAACCTTAGATTATATTAGTGTGGCTTGTGTCCATTAAGCACATATGGTTAATGTTGAATGAATTTTCAAAGGGCAAATGGTACTAGGTATTGATGTTTTTTTTGGGATTAAAAAAATTGGTATTTTTTTGTTTTAAAGTGTAATTTTGACTAATTTTGCTATTTTGTTGGAAAAGATTGCGAATTTTTTGATATCAAAAAATTGAAAATAAAAAAAAAAACCTTGGTGTACACCTTCTTTGGCTTAAGAAGTTTGAAATTAAATTTTCATTTAGATTTGAATTTATTATTTAAATTAAATTTCCAACGACAAAAAATTACAAAAAATTCAAAATCCCCCAAACTTTAGGTCTAAAATTTAGAAAATCATGTCCATGAAACTCTCTTCACCAAAAGGGCTTGTCAACAATAATACCAAGAGTGCGCTCCAATCTCTCTTAGACTTTTAATTTTAATTTTATTGAATTCAATGACAAAATTATTCAATATTCTAAAAATCCTGAACTGCAGGTCTCATAACATTCTCAAATCACCTTGATGCACCCCCTACTCATCAAGGGCTTTCCAATGGTACCAAGAGTGCAATGGGGGTGCTGTATCCCTTGTGAGATCTCAATGTGACAAAACAAAACAAACTATCTTCCTCTATACATGAATTTCAGTTATCCGTAAAGTACCCCAAACTAGGGCTTCTGGGTCCAAGTTTTGCCAAAACAGGTGACCATTTGAAAAGTGGGGATGAAAGGAGTAGACAAGTAAAAAAAAAAGGGTACCAAACTAGTTGTCTGAATCAAATCAGTCCTTGCAGGAGTTTCACCCCCCCTCCCCCGCCCAGTTCTGGATCTGCCTTACATGCCGTTCCACAGGAGTATCAGTTCATTACCTCAAAGTCTCGTCAGAACAAGATCCTGCAAATCTCCTGAACTGATACTCTGTTTTATGGACCAGTACTCAATTTTGCTGACTTTACGCTACACTCGAATTGGGGATGAAGTACGGAATAAAGGATCAAACTAGAGCCTAAAGAAGACCAAGGTTTCTTTCCGGATAACTTTAATATTGTTTCACACAAGCTATTGTAGAGTATATTTACTGGGGATGAACCAGGAAATAGAGGGTCAAACTAGAGCCTAAAGAACAAGGTTCCTTCACGGATAACTTTAATATTGTTTCACAAGCTATTGAAGACTATATTTACTGGGGATGAAACAGGCAATAGAGGATCAAACTAGAGCCTAAAGACAAGGTTCGTTTACGGATAACTTTAATATTGTTTCACAAGCTATTGAAAAGTATACTTAGCCACAACAATGGGTAAGTATAATATTCAGAAAAGGAGTGATTAAGGGTTTTTGATGGCAACAAATTAAAGATGTTGTCGTACCCATATCCTCGAGACTATAAATTATGGTATTCAAAAAGCTTGTGGACTCTTTGCTCGCCACGCACACACAACCACACCTATTGTCATGCAACAAACAAACAAACAAACAAACAAAAGATACACCCACTCTCCACCACTTAACCCTGTTCCTCTCCATGTATGTGTTGTTTTGTGGTTGCTCCAGGTGTGTTGCAGCACAGCTCTTGGAGTGGGATGCATATTGCATTGGTAGCATGAAGATGATGGAGATCAGTACAATTGCTACATGCAGTGGCTCTAGTGAACATATATATCTAAGTCTAGCCAAAGACAAAGCTGGTCCTTGCAGTGCCAATCATAAATATGATGTAGCTTGTAACAAATTCTTGTACTCTTTTGTATCATAAGAATGACAAGAATTGCAGACTCCACTGTTGGTGGAGGAGCGGGGTGTTTCACTTTTTGAAATGCTCGCATCTTGGTGGAGATAAGATTGCACTCTATATTGTGACCTCCAAATAAACTCAAAATTGTCTAACATGTTTTTTTCCAATATTGGCGACATGGGACATTTCACAAGATTATATCACATCTTTCTACATTCATCTAACTATGCAAGGCTTGATTGCATGTTTTAGTTATGGGAGATAGTGTGTCTTAGTTTCATCTTGTATCAACTATTTTTTAGTGTGTTTGTGAATTTTTGTTTATTTATACGGTTTTGATTTTACCCATTGAATGTAGGTGCATGATTGAATTTATTATGATGCCAAAATAAAGGTCCCTTTCAAGGAATTCTTTATCATCAAGTTTACACTTGTAAGTTTTTAAAATAACAAATTTTTTAGCTAAGAAGTTTGTAGAAATTTTCATTTGCATCATACCATCCTTTATGAGGCATGCCTATTTTGGTATTATGATATTGTCTCGTTCTTATTACCAATTTTGGTTATGACAAGTTTCTTAGTAATAACAAAGTACCCATAAAATTTTAAAACTTTCTGGATGAACAAATATCCAATGAAAAGTATTCCACTTGAGGTTTGTGGTTGAACTAAGGATCCCATAGCAACTTTCAACACAAAATACATCAGCTTGAAAAATAATAATAATGGGGTGGGCGTTCAGCCAAAGACTTGTTGATTCTACCTCATTATATAAACCACCACTAAAAAAAAGAAATAGTGAATATGGTGTAAAGGAGAGGTTCTTAGTCACAAACACTTTAGCTAAAGTCAAACCATGTTACTTCCTTTGGACTACCTATCTTACAAAAAGCCCAAGAGTTTGTGTACTTGCCATTGCCCATGGATAATCATGTTGTTCACCCAAATCTTAGACCTACTGGATGATACTACTGAGGAAGTTAGTTAGAACATCCATTGATTTTGATGGAGATTTCAAATTAAGAAAAAAAATCATGAAAAATGAAAGGCCCAAATCTTATTGCAAGCTACACGCAAAAATAATTGTTCTGTTTTCATGCACGAGCAACAAATGAAAATGGCAAATCAATTCTTGAAGTATCATGTAGAAGCAAGTGCAGAAAACCAGTCTGAAACTAATTGGGCTGGGCAAAAGTGCACATGTTACCAGGGACGCTCGGAGAGCGCCAGTATCAGGAAATGACTCTTTCTCAGCAATAAATGATTGTTTCTCATTGGCTAACTACAATGATTGGCCCAGGTGGTGAGAGTTAAATAGTCTCTCACTTTTGACAGTCCATCTTTTCAGGTTCATGGGTGGGGATGGGGGAGCAACTAAACAGTGCACACTGGATGTGTTGAATACTGATAAAGGGCTGAACCTGGGCATACTCTACATATGTACAAGATATATGACTCTCCAAAGAGGTCAACAAAACAAAATAATTATATTGGGTGATCACAATGATCAGCCAATTTGATGGGATTAAAGTGGGTGTCTCACTCTACTTACACTGTCTATTGTTTCATGTTTATGGCTAATCATGGGGAAAGAGCTTGCAAGCTATTTTGGTAGAGGCCAACATACTCGATGAGGTTGGAGATGCTTCCATTTAATATTCAATTTTGAAAGTGAGTTAACCTATTGTCACTTTGTAAGATTCATTGAGTTGTTTTCCATGGATTTATGCACTAAAAAGCTGCCAAGCAAACAGGTTCATTCAGCAATGTTCCTCTTGAGGCTCGCACTGGGAAAAAGTATTGAAAAGATTTTTGATGGATGCCATCACATGACATAGGAAGCATGTGGTCACCCAAGTGTGCCCCGGTTGAAGGCTGGGGACCATTGTTGGTTGCTTCTTTCTTTTGAAGAGAACCTCTAGTCCTTTTTTCAACATTGCAAAAAATTTGGTAGGTTCTCTTAGTGTTGGTTTGAGCCTAGTTTTTAAAATTTTTAAATCTTATAGTTTTGATTTTTGCACATTTTTCAAATTCAAAAAACCATTAGGCCCAGTTCAGAAATCAGATTTGGCTTCATGTACACATTACACACTCCCCAAGACTAAAGATCTATATAAGTATGAAGCTTATAACAAATTAAAATTATGGATTGTATAGTTCCAATGTTCTCCAACCAATTAAAACAAATCATTTACTTCAAAACTTTACCTATTTGTCAACTCTTTGAAAGAGATCCAATGTACCTACCTAAAGAATCTTAGCTTGTGTTCAAAAGTTGTTTCTCATATTTTTCAATTTCAATTCTAGCTCTAACAAAAGATTATTGTAGTACACAAATGGGTTTGGCATTGAGGTGTTGAATAAATTATTTATTTATTAAAAAATGCATTTTGACATAGTTTACGCTATTTTTCACATTTTTGGGTCTACATGTGTATTTTTCTCACAATTCTCTTTAGAAGAACTACTTCCACCGCACAAAATCAAGCTGTGTTATTGCACTTGCATCCTTCATTATGTCCCTTGGTCACCATTGCCAACAACTACTTGACCCCTCTTGTCGCACCATAGACATGCAAGATAGAGGCATATTTTTTCCCCTTAAAATCAAAGCTCTTGCTCTTATAACATCATAGGCTATGCCACTTGCTTTTGTTCAAAGCTCACAATTGACATGGTGAAAGGCATTGCCATAGTTCCATTGTTAGCTTCTCACAAGTCTTGACAAAGGGAGCTCAAATTTTCAAAAAATTTACATTTTGAGCAATAAATTCCTCCAAATTTTAACAATTTCACAAATAATTTAATTAACGCTTAATCCATTCATTTACTACAATAGTTCCTCAATCCAATTCACATTGGTTCCATAATAAGGGTGTTGGTTTGAGGCTAGGTCACAAGAACGTGAACCTACATGTTTAACATTACAACCTAAGGAACTTGCCAACATTAGTGGAGAGTATGGACTTTAACATTTGAACAACTGAAAACATTTAGAGTACATGATTCTTGCATGTGGAATAATTTCATGCACCCCATTCTTGAAAGAAAAACATTTAAGCTCCATGAAACTTAAAGAAGAAAGTTATTAAAAAAGTTACCACAAGTTTGCTATTTCATGCCCAGTTTGAGCCTATCTGCAAAGTGAGCCAAACTGGGGATGAAATTGCAAAATGGGAGACCAGTACACACCATATTGTTGGAATCTGGACTAGGAAAGGGGGGTCTAGTTTTCAAAAACTTTGTGTTTGCAAGCTGAGAAATTAATGGTTTTCCTAGGGCCTTTTCTACCTCTTTTTAGTTCCCTTACAAGGTATAATGGAGGGTTCACATGTGGACTATGAGACTCTTGTGCAGGTGCCAAAACTAATTAGTTACAAGAACATTCTGCAAAATTCAAATGATCATTCTGCAAATCCATATTAAAACCATTACATAATGGAATGTGCTGGGTACAAGTGATTATATCGGTTTCAAGTTGCCCAAATTTCAGTATCCATTTCATAGGTTTGGAAATTTAGGCTTGCCCAAATTCATCACAAGCACCTCATGGAGGCACAATGGCCCCTAACATTTTCCCATAGTTGTTTATGTAGTAACTACAAGAGTACTCCTGTAATTTTTTGCCCCCAAGTCTACCCTTTGCCTCAATTTTTTTTTCACCTTGGCATTCCTAGACATGTTTTGGGTCCATGTCATAAATGTTTTGGGCACATAATGGGTGTTAAGGGGGTACGTAACATGTTATAAGACCCTTGACATATATTACCTAGCATGTTACATTCCCCTTAGTACTCGGAACATGGGAGTTTAGGGGTGCAAAACATGATAAGGGTGCAAAACATGATAAGGTGCAAAAATCAAAGGGTAGACCGTGGGAAAAAAATTGCAGTAATACTCTTGTACTTAAGCTTTGGCCATGGTATTTCTATGGTTACTTGAAATTACAAAGTCTATTATTTTTAGTGCATTCATGCTTAAAATGATAACTAATAATAAGTCCTATGCGACTTCAGAAATGTTATCATGATGATAACTAACAATGAATGTTACGATTTTACATTGTTTTGCAAATGTTAACTTGTCACTACAAAATTTGTTCACATAACTCCATGCTATGTAACATCAATTTTCTCCTCCTCCTCAGACTTACATTCGTGCTTAAATCTTTGGCTTTGAGCTTCACATAATGCTTTTTAACTTTGCACATCACCTTTCGAGCTTGCATTGTGTTCATTTTGTGTTTCTATGTTCAACAATTTGTACTCCGCATTTAGCATTTCACATTTTGCACTTAGTGATCATAACAATTTACACACATAACATCATTATTTTTGTTTTACATGCACCACATTGATGAGCTATGTTGAGTTTTGCATTGCAATGGACGTTGGAATCACATAACAAAATGGAGACATAGCCCATAAGTCCAACACCCTCAATTGCAATGAATCTTTGATTGCAATTATTTGGTCAATTCTTGAAAATTTTCAAAACTACAAAGCAAGTTCTATGCAAGTACAATAATTAATGCATTTGTATTTGAAGTCAAGTGTCGAAGGAAAATGGAAAAAAAAAATCATCATAAATGAAAACAAACAACATTTGTAATCCTTGGAGATGAAATCTAGGAAAGCCAAACAATGGAACTAGGAACATGCCATAATCAAAGCAAAACATGACTTGTTGTCAACTTCAAATTGGTGGATCCTCATGATTAGTTTGAAACAACAATAGTGAAGTGGTATAAGGTTGTAGAAGTTATCAATTAAGATGGAAACTCATTTCGCTCACAAAATGGGTTGACATGTTAAGGCAAATGAAGCTTCATCTATGTTGATTTCAAACATATTTATGATTACATGCAAGGCACTAGTCATAGTAAAACATATTGGGATTTGAATTCTATAAAAAAGGTGACATACAATTTGCTAAGATAGTACAATTGCAACATGTATGAAACAATTGAAGTTTTCATAAGGATTAGGCCAATATTTCACATGCTTCATGTTCATTACCTTATGCAAGAAGGAGACGACGTTTATGTTCCAACAAGGTATTTTAAAAACAAGTTGACCAATGACAATGCAATGGACTAGGTGCCACAAGTGTTTGGATCATCATGAACAATCATCTTTGAACTAGATGCTTCAATAGGAAAAGACTAGGAAACATCAAAACAAATTAGGAAGCAAAAGGTTGTTACATTTCAATTTTGTGTTCTGCCAAGACACACAATTGGCATTCCATCTCCATTGATCAATATTTGCAATCATCCACTTTAGTTTAACAATTTTCAAAATGCAATGGCATATGATATCCACCATCCAATGTTTATAGATTTAAATCCATTGTTGCAAATAATTTCCAAGACAAGAAGTAATAACCAATTGGTAGAACTTGGGTCAATTTTTTCCCTAAATGCATAAAAACATGGTGGAGGCAACAAAAAAAGGGAACATTATTTTTTTGATTCCTTTGACATAATTCACATGGCCAATTTGGAAATTCAAGACAAGCTATTGGAGTGTTACAAAGAGTGAGACCATACAACAAATTTGATTCAACAAAGCTTCGTGTGTGCCATCTTCAACCTAACACATGTCATGGTGGTTTTTGTGCAACTTAATGCAACAACTACTAATAATCTTGTTTTAAACATGCAAGTAACAATAATATGCTTAATGACAAATAATATGCAAACAACAACAATGCATTTGATGAGTAGGTATAATTCCAAAACAAAAAAATATAGTAAATTCATTTGTAAATTTCAAAGATGTTTGTAACATTTGATTTGAAGACATTGGAACATTTGACATACCTTTTCACATAAGATTGCATTGCTTACTAAAGAAATTTCCCGATTGCATTTTAAGTTGTTCCCCACTCACTTCATGTTTTTCAATTTGACATGTGCATTAGATTAGGTGACCTTTAATTTTTTTGCATCTATTTGCACATGAGGGAGGCCCAATTGCTTTTCATAGTTGCTCAACTTTAGTTTCTTTTGCCAAACTATTTATGGTACTATCCATGTCTATTTCCTTTTTGGCAATCACCATATTGTGCAATAAAACACAACAAATGACCATATCAAGGACTAGAATAATTTGTAGTTCTATTTTACCCAACAATTCATGAAATGTGTATTAAATTTTTGAAAACATTCTCAATATCAAACTTAACAAGACAACCTTTGTCACCCAATAAGTAACAATCCTTTTTGGCAACCTTGATTAGGATGCAACAAATCTTGATACATTACTTTTCTAGAGAAATTAGATTACCATAATATGCACAAGTTGTTCACTAAACCATGGATGCTTATAAACAAATCAAGGAACCATTTGTTGCAATTCATTACAACTTGCACAATAACATTGTATCCACCACTTTTGTGGTAGTAGTAATCATCTACAAAATGTCTAAAAGGCTTTAGAATTGCACCATGAGTCCCATCAATTGCACCATGGATGCTAGGTAGACTACACCAATCTTTGAATCCCTCATGACAATTAACATCTTGTCTCCAATCAATGAAATTATGAAAATTTTAAACATAATGTTAGTGGTTTGAATGACTTTGCAAATGACAAGATAAACAATGGAATGACCAATTGTAAACAAATCACTACACATAATGTAATTTGGTCATTGGGTTAACTTATAGATTGTACAAGCAATTCAAATTTTAATAGGTATAATGATCAATACCTAGTGTTTTGCTTATCAATAAGAGGTTGGACTTGAACTGCAATGTCAAAAAATGTGCATTATCATTTTAAAATAATGAATCCACTTTTCATTTCCATAGGTGCCAAGCAAAAAATGAAATAACCAAGTAATGGATCTTGGTTTTACCCAATATCTAAGATCAAGCCTTAAGAACTTGAGATCACATCATTTTAAATTGATGAAGGACCATTGTGGTCATCAAAAGTTGTATTTCACCATTATGTCCTTGAAATTGAAGGCATGCATCATTTTTCTTATCTCTAAAACAAATCAATATCATTTTGTATCATAACAACAATGACAATTGTAAAAAATGCATCCCTTATGTGGAGAACCATTGCAACAACTTATAGTGCACACAAAAATTAAACAACAAATTCAAAACAAAAACTAAAAAAGAATGAAAACTTCTAATTTAAAGTGAAGTTGATGGAACAACAAAAGATATTAAAACATTGCAGTAGAAAAAAGAATGAAATGTTGTAGCAACAAGAAAGAATTTCAAACCTTACAATGCACAAAATTTCTAAAACGCTATATAAAAAAACATTGAACTAAAAAATGCACACACTATAACAAATGAAGACCAAAGCATGGAAACGATGTTGCAAGCGTCTTTGCTTCTTGGCAATGAGTAGGGAACCAAAAATAAAACAATAGTGTAAAGGAGAGGAAAACAAGAAAGCTTAGTGAAATAGAGAATGAGAAAAGATTAGAAATGTGAAATGAACAAGCAAAGGAAAGTCACCATGAAAAAAAGGATAGAAATGAGTGACCATCACACAAACTCTCATGATGATAATGTATTAGTGGGAACAAAAATGTGGATTGTAGTGTTGTTTTGCATGTTATGTACATGCAGTTGATATGTGCGATTGGGAAAGAAAAAAAAATTGGTTCTAACAAGAAAAAGAGAGTTAAGCTATGGCATGCAAATGATTTCACACAAATTAACTTGGTGTTAAAGAAAACTTAAAAATAAGGTCTACCTTCAAGTGCGGCCAAAACTTTATTGCATTAACAACTATGTGCAAATGTAATATAAGGTGACTTGAAGAGTTTTGAATTGGATTCACACTAACCATTGTAGCTTTGGAGACTTCATTCCATCACCTTAAATGTTACATACACCAATGAGGGGGTACTACAATTCTTCTTGTCTGTTTAAAAGCCATTTCAAGATTCCCCACCATCAACATTTTGTATAACATGGCAATTGATTTAATTGCTCAACAAAATTATGTAAATTATAACATTTGAGCCCATTTTTGAACCTTGTGGAAGTAGTTGTCTTCACAACAATTTTCTTAGGTGCTCTAGCAACAACTTCTGTTGCATCTCACATAATATTTTTTAAATACTAGTTGAGCCTATTTTTGAATCATGTGAAAGTAGTTGTCCCCACAACAATTTTCCTAGATGTTCCATTGATGACTTGAATAATAATTTTTGCATGAAATATAATAAAGTTTATGCTATTTTGGGGGTAATAATTTGGTTTTGAGTCTATATATAAATAAACCTTCAAAGAAATGCTTAGCGTAGTTGAAGGTATGCTTACAATTCATAATTTTGCGAGGCATTTTCTTTTCCAAAATGCCTTGCGTCATTTTTTTTGCCTTCCTATGATACCTGGTGGGTACCCACTAGGTAGTGCGAGAAAAAATATAACAAGGGGTGTGTCACACTCTGGCCTTGTCATTTACTTTAAAAAGTGTTTTAATGCAAAAAAAGAATTATGGAAACTCAAATATTTCACCATGCAAAAATATAATCTTCAAAAAATCCTCTAAAAGAAACCAAAATCCTTCAAGATATTATAACTCTGTAACTACTCTCAAGTTTCAAACACAAGCCACAGTATCATCTTTCAAAAATCCTCATATAAAAATAGACCTATTATTACCTAGGGGCCAAAATCCCTTAAGCTACTATCCTAGTACATTTTCAGGTTTGCCACAAATTATATTATTTTCACTTTTGTCAAAAATTTCAGAAAAGAACAACATTGAATGTTGTAAATTTTGAGAATTCAATCAAAGAGGTCAGATTTGAACCCACCACTATTTCAACAAAATGTTAAACCTTTCATCAGTTTAACTAAAATTGTAGCAAGAAACTAATGAAAATGTTAACAACATTATTGTATTTATTCCTTATATGTCAAAAATTTCAAAACCAAAAGCTAAAGTGCCAAATCAAAAATTTCAAGTTATATTAATTATTCAACACTTTAATGCCGAACTTAAAAAGGCAATTCGGTATAGCCTATAATGAATGTAAACACAATATCCTTGCCTTGGTAGGCAACGCCAATAAAAAGATTGATTTTTATGTTGTGTAACACCCTTGGTCACGGGCATTACCGGAATCACCTAACATCATCACATGAGCCCTTATTTTGGTAATACCCATGGTCTTAGGTGCTACCGTACACATAGGATTCAATGCTTTTTGCAAGCACTGCACAATATAATGACCGCTCTTGATTGACCAAATAGAATGATTGGTCCAAATGATTTTATTTATGTCATATGTCATCGTTTACATACCCAATTTTCATTTTTAATAATTAGTGCATCATCTTGGATCCGAGAAACATTGCTCAAGGCCCAAATAAGGAGTATGGGTGAAGTTGCTCCAAGGTGAATTATGGCATTGGAACCTCTTTCTGGACCTCATGCGAGACTGGACATTTGATGGCCAATTGTTAAATGTACCTGTTGTACCAGAGAGTTTTCCCTAAAATCACGGCTTCTTTGGGCCTCCTTTCACCCCCTATCCCCTCTTTGAGTAAGGAAATTTTATTAAATCTGGGTATGAAATGATGAAACTCAGCATTTAATGCACAAGGTTCGAGAGTAATTTTAGTAGTTGTACAGGTAAGAGCATTGAAAATATATGTAGCAGCAATGTAAGCGGTCAGGGAAAAGGAGAAAGGGGGTCAAGACAGGATGAAACTCGGTTTACCACAAAAAAATGGTGCTTTTCTGAGTTTCACACTTGGAGAAGTTTCATAACATTTTTGGAGGCCAGCCCTCACATGATATCCCTCTCTTGAAAAGAGGATGGATATTAGGATTAGGTACTGTTTAAGAGTGGGAGGGATCTTGCACCCACTCACAAGGATCTTATGTGTGTAGGGTAAGGACCAAAAAAACAAGATTATTTTGGAAATGAGAGCCCAACCCAAGGCAAGAGGCAAGCGCTGGACCTGAATTCTTAAAATGATCCGCTTTGAGGTCCTTAGTCCTTAACATTGTTGTCGGGTTCTTACTTTTCAAGGGAACCCCTAGTCCCAATTCCATTTCATTGTTTAAGCTTGAAAAAACCCTTGGTTTCAGTTCAAGCATGAAATTTGTTTTTTGGGGATAGAATCTCTGGTCTGATTTTGGACCCAGTTCTTCACGTTTCAAGACTCTGGGTTCTTCAAAGAGAAGTGGCCTTGTCCATTTGTGTCATTACATAATATAAATAAATAAATAAATAAAGAAACAAATTCCATGTTTGGGTTGAGGAATAACCTTTCACAAGGAAAGACATTAAATCAGCATCGGGTCCTTATTGCAGGCAGTGTAAAGTACTACTGCCTACTTCTTTTTTTCCCCGACCCTTCATTTTCTGGTCCAAGATGTGTCTGGAGGTGCCCAAACATTTTGATGCTGCCCATTACACATGAAGGCATCATAAAAAAATTTTGTGTGAAAATAATGGATTGGGTCAAGGGCAGACAAGGAAAAAAACAGACCCAATGCTGATTTAGGGTTTTCCCGCTTCAAAATGGGTAAATCCCGTAGGTGGGAAATATTTGGACCCAAAATCCGAGGTTGGATTTGGCTATTGCCTTGTCTTAGGTCCTTTGTTTTGGGACTGCCCTCACTCTTGAGCTTTGCTCTACACTTATGACCTCAAAATCATACATCTAACAACAAAAACTTTCTTCAAATTCCAAGAGGACCCATGAACCTTTCAATTCTGTAAAACATTTGTCATGTGCAATGTAATGTTTCTTTGAGTATTTGGATCTGTCATGGTAGTCAGGAACCCAATGTTCCAATTGTGTCAAACTACATGCATCATCACTTTGGAGATTATTTCACAGCCTTTAAGCTTCTGCACAATGCAGGTGGGGAAGTACTACTGTGGTACCTTAAACAGATTTGGCACCTTAGTGCAGAAGAATCAATTTATTTATTATTAAAATATATTTTGATATATTATATAATACTTTTCAAGGTTTTTGACTTACATCTTAAATATATTTAATATTTGACAGTAATGCAGATGTCAATAATTTTTATCCCTTTTGATACATAACATTGATATGTTACATTTTTTTTCTTTTCTTTTTTGCATTTGTTTTTATGTTATTTATAACGCTTCAATTCACTTTTACATATCTCAAAATGTAATGGATTGCACTAGGATGTGTGGAGGGTTTTTGTTTTTTGATGATGGGCGAAAGCTTTAAACAATGTTTTTCACATAAATTCAAAAATCTTTTGTCAGATTTGATTTTGATATTTACATAATGATGTCCACTAAACATTTGCACTCACAATATCCCATTCTCCATCAAAGCTCAAAGCTATGTTATTGACCCCCAAAAAAAAGGTGTGTATAATTGTGACAACTAGAAACCAAAAAAAGAAGAAGAAAAAAACACATGCTAATGATCAAAGCTTATAACCCTTAAAATTTTATTTTGGAATTGTGTAGCTTGAAATTTCAACATTTTGGCACGTTGGGCACTAAATTTCTTAAAAATTCAACAATTTGCAAACTAATTCAATTATAGTCGAATCCGTTAAGATACTAACATAATAGGTAACAATGGAAATAGGCAAGAGAGAAATGTGCAACAATTAAATACCAATGTCATGTATGATCAAAGACTTCTCATCAACGTGAATAGAAGCTCGCCATTGTCACCAAGTGCAGTCAATACTAAATTCTTGTGTTTATTTTCAAATTCTCATTTTCAATTTTTACCTATCAAAAAATTAGTTCAACCTAAAACTACTTGTCAAAATGATTAGCATCAAAGATCTAGCTGGTCACATGACCCATTGTACCCTTCATGAAAAATCAACATTGCGGAAACTTTCTACTTCCAAGATTCCATTGAAAAAGAAAAACAGTTGGACAAGAATCCATCTATGGAGACATGCATCCTCATGACAAAGTGCTTCAGGAAGTGGGTTTTATGTAGAAAAGTTCCAAGTTAAGCCAAATACACACTGCCCAGCATGTGCAAGTTTGTTGGCCTTGCCTACAAAGGCAAGGATATTGTGTTTAGATTCATTATAGAGTATAGTAGCTTAAGGGATTTTTATAGGCCCCTAGGTATTTCCGAAGACAAAACATTATTCTAACTTGAATAAAATTTTCTCCATTGATGTGAAAATTGTGGAACAACAAGTGCAACCCACCTCATTGAGGGCTTTCCACCAAGGGGTACCACGGTTTGGGAAGGTTGCAACCTAGTCACATGTAAACGAACTGACAAACAAGGACCTATAGTAATATATAGAGTAGTGTGGCTTGTGCCATTGGCCCGCATGTGAACTTGTTATCCAACTAATTGAATTGGAAATTTTATTGAGTTTCCAATGACAAATATTATTCAAAATTCAATATCTCGAATCAAAGAAATGCCAATTCTGGGTATTACAACCCCCTTCAAAGAACGGTTGGTTTTCATGAAAGAAAAGAACTAGCAGTTCTTTCCCAGTTCTTTGACTTTAATTTTTTTTTTCAGGTCAGTTATGTGGGCAGGTACCACGAAAATTTTATCTGCCTAATTAATTCTGACCTGAGTGTTTCACAATTTGACACCTACCAGTTATATGCATATATATATAACCTGTCAAAGAACCGGAACTGGATTAAAGAACCACCACCCTAGACTGGTCTGGAGTCTGGACCTCTATTTTGTTCGCCTTGCCTACCATGACAAGAATATATTGTGTTCAGATTCATTATAGAGTATGGTAGCTTAAGGGATTTTGGCCCCTAGGTAATTAATAGGTCTATTTTTATATGACGATGATGTTCGAAGGATGATATTTGGCTTGTGTTGAAACTTGAGATTAGGTATAGAGTTATAATATCTTGAAGCATTTTGGTTTCTTCTAGAGGGATTTTTTTGAAGATTAGATTTTTAGATGGTGAAATATTTGAGTTTCCATAATTCTTCTTGTTTTTGCCTTAAGATAACTTTTTAATGTAAATGGCAAGGCCACCACAGTGTGACACACCACCACTTGTTTCCTTTTCTCCTTTCTAAGTAGGTCTACAGAACAAGTACCTAGCTTGTTTTGACCTAGTGTTCCACACTTGGACACTGGGACCGAACAAAGTTAAAAACTTAAGAGCTAAGTTGTTTGCCCTTTCTTTGTTGGGGATAGTTGACTGAAAGTTGGGTTAAAGTAAGCCTACTATGCATAGGAGGGAGCTTCACTTGTTGGAGATAATGTTTGAAGTCTGAACATCAATCATTTTGACTTATAAGGTGATCGGTTTACATTCCCCTTTTTGCATTTTAAGAAAGTGGGTTGTTATGGCAACAAAGAAGACTAAGAAGAAGAAGAAGAAGAATGCAGCACTAAACTGACACTTAACATTTTCATTGCATGGGATGTTGATCTCTTTTCACATTAGCAATACAAGGGCCAACCATATGGGCACCAAAATGTCCACCCCCGGCTATGAAAATGCAATCTGAGCTGAGGCTTGACTCAAAGGCTACACACATGCATACACATAATTAGCGGGACCCAGTTGCAATGCTCACCGACCAATGACTGATGCTGAGGCTGGGTGACTGGGCGGATGTGCAAGGTTGCTCTTGTTCTTTCACCATTCAGCTTGCTTTTTTTGTCCTCCGTCGGCTTGTTTATTGCCCCTTGAGTCAATATATTTTGTTCTTGATGGAGCTGAATGGACTTGGTGAGCCAAGTGGATATGCAAACTGGCTTGCATTTTGGCCTCTGAGTGGAAAGGATGCCCATTTGTCAGAGAGCTTTTTTCTTTCTTCTTTTTTAATAATTTGTGTGTGTGTGTGTAGTTGAGCAGATATTTTCTGTGAATGTGTGAGCAGGCCCTCAGAGGCCATTGTGTGCACTGACTTGCATATTCACCGGGCCCAACAACTCCACTCTGCTCCCTTGAGAACAAAATACACTTGGTGGCTGGAGGGCAATAAAGGAACTGTTTGTTAAAGGATGAAAATAGCAGGCTGAGCCATGGAGGAACAAAAGCTATGAGCATGGATGAGACTATGAGCACTGCTGTCCAAAAATACTGGACACTGTTGAGATCACGTCACTTCATCTATATTTAAGATCTTAAATGAGATCTTGAGACCCGCAGATCCGTGTGTGGCAAGTTTGCAGCCAATGTTTGGTGTTGCTCTTGTAGCTCAATCAATGGCTCATTGTTCTTAGTAGGCCTTGTTTGTTGTCATCCAATTTGAAGGTTTACTCTGTGTTTTGTGTGTATTGTGTTGTATTAGAGCTCTGGCCCTCAGTTGCTGCTGATGGGTAAGCTTTCCACTTGGGCCAGGTGCCTTCTTGTGTGTGTATCTGCCCGGCCTTTACAGACTTTCTTTCTCTCTTTTGTCTTCTAGATGAATAGATATACTCCTTCTGTGCAGTTGATGACTTCTGTTTTCATCTGCCCATAATTTCAAATCTTCTTTTTCTGGCCACTTTTGATTTGTGTGTGTGTGTGTGTGTGTGTGTGTGTGTGTGTGTTTTTCGCCTTCAACTGTGAGAGAAAATCAGACAAACAACATGTACTTTTTGTACCTGTGATTTTCTTGACCAAAAAAGGCCCAAAAACTGAAAGCTGTGAAAACTCCAATACTTTTTTTCTTAAGGCTGTCAATGAACCTAGCTCCAGGCAGAAAAGTCATGTCTGCAGTATCTAAACCCCTAAACCCTAAATCCAACAGATGACACAACCGAATATGCTTTTAACCTTGTCTGTATATAGACAAGTATACAGACAAGGGTTATAGGATCCATGTACTGAAATATAAAGAGTGTGGAATAGGGTTGTGTGTAAGTGTGAAAACAAAATGTTATGGCGAATGAAATTGTTGGATTTGATGGTCTCAATTTTATTTTATTTTAGTGATTTTGAGCAAACTAATGATGAAATGTGTAATAGGGTTTGGTATGTTTGTGAGAGTTTTAGAGGACCGATGGAAATGGTAGAAAGGGACCATTATTTTTAATGTTCAGCATAATATAGTTGTGTGTAGGCTTGAAGATGTTTTTTTCAGGCCAATGATACTGAAATATAAAGAGTGTGGAATAAGGTTGTGTGTAAGTGTGAAGTCAAAATGTTATGGCGAATGAAATTGTTAGATTTGGTGGTCTGAATTTGTGTGTTTTACTTAATTTTGAGTGAACTATCATTCAATGTGTAATAGTTATTTATAGATAGGTACACTAATCTTGCAAATTACTTGTGCACTTTGTTCCTTATGGCATCAGGCTTTGGCTCATGACATGTGTGGTTTCATCCATTGTAATGCAAAAATGTATGTGATATATGTTGTAGTTTGATATGAATGTAAATTGTAATCTATCTCTTAAGGAATATACCTAGTTAGTTAGTTGGTTTACCACCTGGAGATCTCCCAAACCAAGGTGCCCGTCATCATGCTCTAGGTACCATTAGAAGGGCCTCAATGAGCAGGGGTGCACCAAGGTGGTTTCATAATGTTTACACTTCCAACACAAGAGTTATTGGATATTGAAACATGGGAACTATGGGAACAATGTAAGAAAAACATGTGGAAAAGAATAGATAACAAAATTGGAGAACACATGAAAACCAAAATTGGGGATACATTAGAGTCATCTGTAAAGTACCCGAAACTGAGGCTACTGGCCGACAGTTTCACTGAAACTGGGGACTAAATGAGAAGTCAGGATGAAAAAAGTACACAGGAAGATAACCAGGGACCAAACTAGTTTTCACACATAAGTTGCTCCTCAGGAAAGATTCAGCCCCAGTTTTGGATTTGCCTGACTTGATACTACTGCTCATATTCTTTCATCAAATCCAGTCTTGTCAGAATAATAAGATCTTAAAAATCTTCTCAACTGATACCCAGTTTCATTAAATGATATCAGATTTTGCTCATTTGATGAATACACGCAAACCAAGGATTAGAGGCTCAAACTGGGGCTCAAAGACAGGGATACTTTAACATATAATTCTATTGGGAGTTTACCAACATTCTTGGGAACAATATCCCCTAAAAACCCCAAAAAATCTCCAAGTTAATCCTCCTCCCAAAATCCCAAAATGTGAAAGAAAACAAGAGCCTATTCCTGGCATACTGGGCCTGGCTCACTTCACCTTAAACCCTAAAAACTAGTTTCCTAACTTTGCTCAGCCTCCCTTTTCACATAGGCTAAATGTGATGGGGACATAGGATTCTATGTGAGTGTGTGTGTTTAATTTCTATTTCATCTCTTGGTGGACCATGGAATTTTTTTGTCTACCTAGTAAGGACGCCAGAGCTTAGTTATTTAATTTATCACTGAAGCTTTATTTTGTTTTTGCAGGGCTTGGTTTTGTAGGATCACTTTTAGTTACCTGCCAACAGACCCAGAAAAATATCATTAAATCTTTTAATTGGGGGGGGGGGGTTAATTTGGATATCATCTTCATAAGGCTAGTCCTTTTTTTCCTGCTTGTTGTTTGAAGAAGCATCATAACCATCAACTTTCCTATCACCAATTCAGAGCTTCCTTTTTGGTGTTTTGTTCACAGGACAGGAAAGAGGCAGGCAGCAGCCAGGAGATGATCCTGCAGTTGGGTGGATAGTAAAACCGAAAAAGCTTGCATCTTCAAGGCAGTGGACTACTCCATTCGTACTTCACATAAATAAAAGCTTCAGCCCAAAAGTGCAAGTCCTTTTCTTTTTGTGTGTGTCTGTGTGTGTTTGTGTGTTCTGGGTGGGCCAAAACTTGAGTCAAAAGGTACCCATACTTGCTCCTGGAGTCAGGTAGGTAGGTATTGGGTAGCTGACATTATTATCTCATATTTAAGAATTTTTAAAAATATATTCTCATATTTCTTGCTGAAATTTGGTGACAAACAAATCAAAGGATAGAAATTTCACTCATCCAATGAGGCAAGGCAGCATGCACTCCAGAGCCCAATTTTGTTGGCCTTGCCTACCATGGCAAGGATATTGTGTTTAGATTCATTATAGAGTGTACTAGCTAAAGGGATTTTTGGCCCCTAGGTGTTAGTGTGACCTATAAGGAGTCCTAAAATGAAAAAGTTGCTAGAGGACTATCCTAAATCGACAGTTGATGGAGCATAGTGATTGCAATGTGCACTATAATTGTATGAAGCTAAGAATAGCATGTTGTTTTGTGTGTTTTATGATTGCAAGTTGTGTATGCATGGAGACGAGGGACAGAAGGCGCTCTATTTCCCTAGATTTAGAATGTGAGCCTTCATGTTGCAAGCCTTTGCCTTGGTTGTTGCAACCCTAGCCTTGGGCTCACAACCAAGGCAAAGGCTTGCAAGGTTGCGGGCCAAAAGGGAAGCCAGGGGGTCACATCTCATGCTCCTGAGAGTGTAAAGAATGTGAGGGAATGAGCCCTCACACTCCCAAGTGAACTTCCACTTTGGGAGTTGGAATTGTAATGGATTCTCGAATCCCGAATCTTTAGAGGGCGATTGCAGGGGTCAAAACCCATTGGATTGAAAAGTTATTTATATCATTAGAAAGGTATTGAAACTTAGATGTCTAAAATGGGCTCGCATGACCCATTTGAACATCTGAAACACAAGTTATGGCCAAAAGAAAGGCCGAGAATCAAATTTGTAGTTTGACTCTTGATCACTAAAAGTCAAGAATCGACCCGATTTCCTTGCATGCAGGTGACGTCCAACATACCGTTGGAAAGCTCTCAATGAGGGCTACAACTTTGCTTTAGACTTCATTTCAATCGGAGGTCTGCACACAAAATTATAAGGCCCCAAAGTTGTGAAAGTCCTAACTTTGGGAATTTTGGGATTCCCATTTGGGAGTCTCGAAACAAAATGTCATTTGGATGTGGGCCTCGTGGAGAGGCACAAAGTATACTATAAGGGGGAAGGTGGTGGCTTCCCCCAAGTTTGGGCCGTGGTGAATTTTGTGAGTTCAAGTTTGCTCGTGGTTCGTTCTAACACCAAAAGTGTTCCAACTATGCACTAACCAACTTGTTGTTTGGTTTTGTGCAAGTCCGTGTGAGTGATTAGTTGCTTGTCATTCTTCCTAGTCCCATCCTGGAGCTCCAGCATGCCCCTCTACCCCCAAAATGCTACGAGTTAGGGAGCGTGCCCCAATTCCTTGCTTTTCTGTCGTTTTCACTTCAGATTCACATTTGAGTCTATCAAAAAGCTTGGGGGCGCATCATTTCATGCTTATTTGTGTTTGGTTTTAGTTCTTCATGAAGACTAGTTGGAAATTTGTTTCCTTCGATTGGTGCATCAGATTACTAGAAGATGAAGTGCTACGGACGAACTTTCAAAAAAGGTGCCAAAGCTTGAAAAGGACAAAGAGCAGAGCTAAATGATTAGACATTCTTGTTATCAGAAGATGTTAGTTTGTTATTGTGTTGATTAGTGGGTAGTTGATATCTTTCTTCCGTTGCATTAGTAGTTGCTAAGATGATGTGTTCTCTATGTAGAAAAGAATATGAGGGGTTGATGCCAAGAGCTCATGAAAATTCCAGGTGGTCCAAACCGTAGGGGAATGCATGTATTGGGATTTGAAGCTTTCTATAATGTGGGTGATCCTGTTGCACATTATTAAATTTGAAGTTGGGGGATAATGGGATGTTGGGCATGAAAAACCTTTAAAGGTATCCTATATGGGGAGGAGGACAAAGATTTGGAATTTAGGTTGGGATTGCATATTTTGAAAACTTGCCATCTAACTTAATTTTGGGAAGTTTTTTCATTCATTCTAATAGTGGTGTGACCGGACAGGAAGGCAATCGGAGAATGTTTTCATGTGAACATAACAAGTTTTTAGGGTTTTGGTTTTTGTTTTCAGTGGTTGTCAACTTTTTGCACGTAATGGTAAAGATGATTCCATCATTTGTTTGTTAGCTATAGTAATTATTGATTCAAGGAAACTTGTGAACATGGGTAGGAAGTCTTGTTTGTTTGTGTATTATGTGGAATTGATTGACACCAAGCTATGGATGGCTAAGGAAGTTATGAAATTGAATGGAGGTTTGGAAAATAAGACGGTGGAAGGCAAAATAAGAAGGGGAATTTATAAGCAATGTAAGTAGGTTTTTCTTTTTTCATCATCAGTTTTTAGAGGATGGTAGGTTTGGCTTGTTGAGATTAGTAGTTGTTGTATTTGATTTCCGTTGCACCAATGACTACATTATGGCAAACAATATGTTTTTGTTAGGAATAGATTCTATAAGGGGTTGATGTTAAGGATTGATGACGAAAAGAAGGAAGTCCAAGCTATAGAAAAAGGGGCATGTAGAGGGATGAATATGCATTTTGAACAATGACCTTTGTTGAATCTCTTTTTAATCCATGTAATAGGGCAGGTATATGAGTCAATACTAAAAGCCTCAATGGGGTGTCCTTGGGTTGGGTAGAATGAAAGAAATGAAGGCAGAAGTGGGAAGTTAATAAAAATCTATTTGTAACCAATATCTGCACAAAAATTTGTTTTTCCTAAGTGGTTCTAATTCAACTTAATATATGTCATTCATACTTTGGTTCGGACATGAAGTTCAAGATGTTTTTGAAATTAAAGTTGATGAGATAAAAAATTTAATTGTTCATTTACATTGTTGCATCTGTAGAAGAAAGGTTAAAAGTTCATATGGATTGACCGAACATTAAGGACTCTGACCTCAAGTTATATTTCAGTAAATTTTAGACTTATGACGTATGGTTTTGTACTTGGTAACAAATTGTTTGTTGCCACTATAACAAGTTAATGAAAGATCACCATGTATGTGCCAATTGGCAATTCACACATAGAACATTAAATCTTGTTCTAACATATCAATAGCACCAAGGGAAATTTTGGTAAGACCAGGTTTGCAATCTCAACAATGTAAGTTATTGGAATTGATGAAAATTTAAAATTCCCAGGGTTTGTGTTTATAACATGAGTCTATTGTGCACAAGAGGTTTTCTTTATTCACCCTTCTTATTGGTTACAGTGATTCATAGGAACCTAATGAATTGCATCCAACTTGAAGTCATATACCACAAGCTAAAGCTTTCAAAGAAAATTGCCTTATTGTAGTGAGAACAAATAACGACCCCTACTGTAGAATAGGGACCACAATGCACACATCAAAGGTGGGATTAAACAACTCAAATGGATTGAAGGAACATTGAGTGACCTCATCTTGGTTAAACCTCATTTAATTGTACATAGTAGATGTTTGTGTATGGTTAACATATGATTTAATTGTGGATTAGGAAGGTTCAGGTTGAGTTTAAAAGAGCTTGTAGTTGGTTGTAATTTTAAGTTTTGATACATCTAAATACCAAGATTTGGGACCCAATTTGTAATATTCTAAGAACTCTAGTAGTTCATAAGAATCTATAGAATGTTTTGTTGTTTTTGTGGGTACACTTTCTTTTGGCCACAATAGGTCTATTTTTATGTGACGATCTTTTAAAGATGGTATTTTCACTTGTGTTGAAACTTGAGATTAGTTTCAGAGTTATAATATGAGGTATAATATCTTGAAGGATTTTGATTCCATTTAGAGGATTTTTTTAAGATTATATTTTTTTGCATGGTGCAATTTTTGAGTTTCCATATTTCTTCTTTTGCCTTATACTTTTTTAATGTAAATGGCAAGGCTACATTGTGACACACCCCCTTGTTTGCTTTGCAATGGGGGAGAAGGCGGTGTCTAAATTTTTTTGGATTTTGTTTCTGGTTTGGGAGGCTGGGAGGGTAGTCAAGTAGGTGATAGTTAACTCAGCTTAAAAGTTATAATTGTTGCTCTTAACTAAAGTTTTCTAATAGCTAGTTCTCTTGAGTGCATGAGGTGAAGTAACATGCACCTAAGTGTAATTTAACTATATTAAAAGTATGAGGAGAGGACAATTAAGTGTCAGTTAACTGAATAAAGTATAAAAAAGTTCTAGTTACGTCTCCTAACACACACAAAAATATGGATCAACTTAAAGTTCTAATTCTAGCAAACTGGGTTTTTTTTGGGTGCATATATAACACATCACTTGCCCACAAATATTCTCTTGGAACTTGTAAAAGTGATCAAAGGAGAGGAACTCTATACTTCAAAATAAAACCCTTCTATTTTGGGGAGCATTCATAATTTTATTTTATTTTTTGTGATGGGTTAATCAAAATAACCCATTTTTATTTTTTATTTTTTATATGAAAAAAGTTGAACTTGAGAGACACCCATCTAATTATTATTGCAAAGTTCAATAAGAATCACACATAAAGGGATTGACCTTGTGATAATCAGAGAATAGCAAAAAATAGGGGACGAACACAATTAAGAAAAAGAATGTCTTGCAACAGCCAAGAACCCCATAACAAATTCCTCACAATCAATGAAACAAGGCAGCAAGCAAGTGCCCCATTACAGGCCCATTTCTTTTCCTCCAAGAAGAGGGGTTGGGGGGGGGGGGAGAGGGGGGGGGGGAGCACTTTGAGGCAAAATACCATTTAGTATATTTATTTTCTCCTAAGATTCCAACATAACCATGAAGAATTTACAGAGGTGTACTGTTTTTTTTGGTTACGTGCCAAGTAAGTACATTTTAATAATAATTTCTCAAAAATCCCGAATTTTATTTTTCTCATAATTAATTTAGTATCAAACCTGCTAGGTTACTATACTGGTGTATCTTCCTTATGACTAATGCTTGACACTAATTCATTCTTCAGAGGACAAAGCCAAAGAAAAGAAAAAAAAAAAAAAACTGAAAAAAATTTACCAAAATTCCAAAAAATCAAAACTAGTTCAAAACAAGAAATAAGTTTGAAAAATAAAAAGAAAAGAAATAACTTTGAAACTCATGGACGTAAACATAGTTAAAGACCATTGCCAAAATTAATGAAATATTCAGATTGAGGTTACAGGGTCCCCCCTCTTCTTCTTTTTTCAAAAACTTAATTACTTCAACAAAGATTTTCTGAACAAATTTTTAAAAAAATTGTTTTGAACAAATTGCTAAACAAAAAATTACTTATTTCAACAAGATCTGCCGAATAAAAAATAAATTATTTTCAACAAGATTTGCCGAAGAAAAAAATTAAATAATTTTGACAAGATTTGCCGAGCATGAGTTCATAGGTTGGTACGGCGGCAATAGGATACCTACCCACGAAAAGTTGGTCAAAACTTCAACCCCCCCGCCTCCCCCCGCTCTTCATTCAATTTATGATCAGTCTGTGTGACACAGAAAGACAGACACTAGTGAGTCAGTCCTGACTCAAAGAGAGAGAGAGAGATGGTGCGCACACACAAAGAAAGAGAAAGAGAGAGAGAGAGAGAGAGAGAGAGATGATGACAAAACACACAGAAGAAGAGCAGGTGCACACACACACACAAAGAGAGAAGAGAAAGAGAGTGAGAAGATGATGATACACAGACTCGGTGAGAGTGATGGTGCAGTAAGTGTTTTGTGTCAGAGGTGGGAAGTTGTATGCCACTAGTCTCAAGTGTTTTTTTTTTTGTATTTGCTTATTTGTTTGTACTCCTCTCTTCTTCTTCTTCTTGGTTGTTTATCTGTTTTCTTCAGAACTCCCAGAGTGTTCTGTAGTTGTAATAATAATTATGCTACAAGCTGCTGCTGCTGATGCTGATTTTTATTATTCTGCTGTTGCTGCAGTAGTATAATAGTCTTTCCTTCTTTTTCCTCCTTCCTTCGTTCCTTCCTTCCCCCGGCTGCTTTACTGTTGTTGTTGCTGCTGCTGCTTCTGGCTGCTTCTCTTTACAGCAGAAGAGCTTTTTTGTTTCTTCTTCTTCTCTGTGGCTCTGACTAGTGAATCCTCTTCTTCCTGTTCTGTCTGTTTTTCTCTCCGTTAGACAGAGAGAGCAGCTTTTTTCTGTCTCTTCAAGGTTATGAACTGCGTAGGTGGAGGAGAAAGAGATATTGATCCAAGCTCAAGAACAGAAGAATCACGAGAGTGTTGTTGATTGTCTTGATAAAAATTTGTTGCAGTTGCTTTTGTGTTAGACTTCTCTTGCTTGCTTGCAGCTGATGATGATGGAGTTCCTCGTCCCCGAAGCCCTCGTGTACATCTCCAGAAAGAAACCAAGAAGCCTGCTGCTGCTGCAGCGTCGGCAGTCTTTAGCTTAATTGCAAAGGGACGGAGCCAGCCTGCGCACGCTGTGTCTGTTTTGCTTTCCTTGAGTTTGTTCTTCTGTTTCTTCTGGCTCTGGAAATGGATCACTACTGTATGGTTGAAATCTGATGAGAGCGCAAGGAATTTGTGTCGAGAGTGAGGTTCTTGCAGAGTCTTTCTTCTTCTGTGCTTCGTCAATTGTCATTTTGCCTTTCAACAAGAGCCGACGTCGTCGTTGTGAAGGAGCTTGATCGATTGACGTTGGGGAGCTTGATCGATCGACTATCTTCTGCACGGCAATATTAGCGACAAAAGAAACTACGATGTCGACGTTCGCGTGAGTGTCTTCCGGAAACCTCGAGCACGCATAGAGAAGTTCTGGACCGAAGAATTTCTTTCTTTCTTTCCTCTGGTTTTTTAGCTCATCAGGCCCGTTTGCGCAGCAAAATCTATCTCACGAAGACAAGAGCCTCCTCCCCCTCGTTCTCCTCCTCTCTTGTGTTTGTCAGCTACGACGCCACAGACAAGAAGACGACGCTTGCAGAAGCTTTGTTGACAAAGAACAGTTGCTTGTTCCGGCTGTCCGTGTGTGTTTCTCCCTACAAGAAGGTGACCGCAAATGCAATGACGCAAGCTTTTGTTTCACGGATGCACACAGACAGCTCTGTGCTACAACTGAAGAAAATTCTGGACAAGATCGATCTTCTGGGCTGAAGAAGTACAGAGGAGAATCAGCAGCAACAGCAGCAGCAGGTCACAAACTATGAAAGTCTACCGAGGATGATATGCCGAAGCATTGGTGTGTGCGAGGAGGAGCTACAAGAGAAGAAGAAGAAAAGAATTGACGGCAGACAGACATACAGAGTCCACAGAGGTTTGAGGAAAGAGGAAAGCACAGAATGAGTGGAGCAGAAGAGATGACAGGAGGAGAAAGAACAAGAGTCTCATGGAGATCAAAGGATTCTGCAAGTTGGTGGAACTCAGCAGTGCGGCTCAGGAGCAATCTCAGTTCCTCTGCAAAAGAGCTCACCTCCACTCTTGCTTCCAAGATGGATCAGGTGCTGTTTTCCGTCTGCTTGCACGTCCCTACTAGACTTCTTCTTCTCTTGGGGTCCTTCTTCATCTCCATCTTTATCTGTCTGTGGCAAACACCAAAGGTTTGCAATTGTGCTCAAACACAGACATCAACAACCCATCAGGAACAAACTTCCCCTCCCCCTTTGTTGACTGACTTCATTGCTCCTGAGAAAACGATGCCTGATGAGAGCAAGCAACAAAGTGAGAGAAAGATTGAGTTCATAGATTGGCATTCTTGAGATTGGTCTTGTGATCAGAAGCAGCATGGGAAATTATATTGTCTGTCTTCAGAGAGATCAATCAGAGAGATAGGTTTTGCATGATTTCTCTGGGCTTGGCAGAGAATCTCCCTCTCTCTGATACTACTTCTTCATGAGCTTGGTAAGGAATCTCTGATACTTCTTCATGAGCTTGGTAGAGAATCTCTCTGATACTTCATCTTCATGAACTTTGTAGAGAATCTCTGCTACTTCTTCATGGGCTTGGTAGAGAATCTCTGATATGTCTTCTTCTTCATGAGCATTGCACATGCTACTGGTGCTTTTTCCAGACAGTTTCCAGGCTGAATGCAGAGAGACAGCTGGTTTCTTTTATGTGAGCTCGAAGGGGACTACTGTCTGATCAACTGCCAGGTTGCATTCTTAGAACACCATGGGGTCACACTAAGTTGGATCATGGTTGGAGATTTTTTTTCTCACATCAAATGTCTTGTCAAAGTGATGAGGCAAGAAGATCCAGGGTTTTAGGTCAAACAGTTGTTCATGTGTCCAACAAATTATGTTAATAGGGTTGTGAGAGCAAGTTGGTGGGGTATGATGACCTAGTGTCCTCAATTCAGCAATTGTTCACGACTGCCAGTTTCTTTTTAACTCTACTTTGATCATCCCCTCTGTGTTTCTCTTCTCCTTCTTTGGTTTTGTTCTCATCTGGGAGTTTTTTTCTTTGACTCATTATGCTTGTTTTGCTTCTACTGATGTCAGAAGTACGATCTGAGGTTTTTTGTTGAATGAAGAAGTTTTAACCTTGCTTTGCTTTTTTCTTAATCATGAGAATGGAGATTTTCTTGATTCTTATGAGAGATATTTTTTGTTGAATGAAATGGATGCATGCATGCAGGTACCCATTACATTGGCAGGCTTCACTTTGCCATGGCAGCCAGCATCTAATCAGAAAGAGCAGCAGTCCAAGTTGGATCAGCAGCAGCAATCATCATATTTGGGTCTCAAGAAGTTTCCACGGAAACACCATCCATCTGCTGGAGAAAAAGAAGAAGAGAGGAAATCTTCTGAGCTTCTGAAACCTGTTGGAGAAAGGCTGCCAATTCCACCAGGCCCACCATTGACCGCTGCTGATCTTCAGACCCTGTCAAAAGTTGGGGATTCCCATTGCAGAACAAAGCGATTGCCAGTGGATACAGCATGTTGCAAAACTGATCCCAATGATGATAATGATGATGACAACAACAATTTATTCTCAGCATGTTCAGCTTCATTACAGGCAGGTGATGGGCTCTCAAGTGTAAGTCAGCGCTTCCTTGGTGATGCTCAAATCAATGCATTGGGATCCTCCAATTCCATGGAGAATTATTTGCCAAAGGTTGAGAGCCAGTCTTCAAACGCAATCCAGCACCAAGTGTTGGGGAAGAGTGTGATGCTGAGCTCTTTTGATGCTGATGTCAAACATGTGAATGAAGCAAGCCTAATTTTGTCAGAAGGGGGGCTGCTGCCACCTTCAAATCATTCTTTTGCACAACCTCTACCTTGCCCTCCCAAAAAGAAGAGCACAATCAACAGCCAACAAATTGCACAAGGTGAATCCAAGCACAAAACCCTCTTTGTTCATGCCACCAATGTAGAGCCTGCAATTCAGAAAGACAATGTTTTCCCTGGGAATACAAACACACTGTTACCAATCAGGCTACAAACATCCTCATCTATATCAAGTGAGCACTCAAGGACACTTGCAAACATGCTCTTGTTTGAATCCGAATATGCTTCTACCTTGAGCAAAAGCCCTGTGTTAGGTGGATCGATGCGAGCAGTGCGAGACTTTGGTATGCAATTGGACAGTTCTGCTGCCATGGCACCAGTGTCATTGCCAACAACACCTCGTGCAAGAGCTGAGTCTCGAACCTCTCGTTTACTCCGACGCCTAAAGCTTGGTGGTGGAAAGGGGTCTCATGGACGAGGAATGCAGGTTGGTCAGGACCAACCCAAGAGTCACAACCAAGATATGCCGCCACCAGTTATAAGAGCTCAAAAACATGGGAAGAAAGACTCAAAGGCTCTTAAAGCAGGTTCAGAGACAACCAAAGAGAGAAGTCTTGAGGTTGAGGAAGGAAATCACAGGAAAAACAGCTTTCAAAGCAGCCAGCTGGGACAATGCAGTGATGAACAGTCAAGCAAAGTTGCAAAAACTCAACAACGAAAGCTCAACAACCACTGGCCTTTCAACAAGTGGAAATGGAACTCTACATCACGAGGGACCAAGGTAGTCTCGGAAGAAGATCACAACAACAATGTGCATATTATCAGGAGTTTTGACACTTCATCACAAGAATTCTCCACAACATCAGAAACTATGTATGATGCATGTGAATCCTTTTCTGAAAGGTTTGTAAGGTTTTCTAGTCCACAACTCAAGAAATCATCAAGTTTAGATAGGGGTTTACAGCATAGGACAGGGTCAATGGCAGGGTCAGGCAGAGATGTTACAGCATCATCATCACATCAGTTACTACCTCCTCCTCCTCCAGTCCCATGTAGTGCTATGGCAGCAATCGCTGACCTAAACATGCTCTCTTCCAACCAGCCTACAACAACAACCTGTGAAGAACCAGTCACATTGGCATCAGCAGCATGCTTCCAGGCTTCAAAAGACTCACAGGAAGAGGATTCAGGACAAGAAAAGACAGAAGAAGAAAATATGGCAGAAGTATTTGTGGATTGTGAGGGTGGTGAGTCCAGACATTTTGTCAAGAAGCAGATGGTGGGTATGTCAATGGAGTCCGAGGAATTGAAACAGGAAGAAATGCACACACCACCAGTGTTGCCACAGGAACAGAACTTGACAATTGAGGATGTGGCTGCTCTTTGTTCATCACCAATCAAATTTTTGTTCAAGTGTAGTGAGATTGAGCACTTCAACAAGTTTCTGAGAGCTCAAAAGAAGCGACTCATAAGCAGCAGCAGCTTCTTGCATCATGACAACAACAATGATTGCTTCCACATCGTCCGCTCTGGTGCAGAATGTGGTATATACTGCCACCTTTGCCATTTTTCTGTTCTTATTTTCACTGCTTCTGTTTTCAATGCAACTTTTAACTGTTGCTACATTTTGGCACGAGACAAATTTCTTCAACAAATTCATGCCTTAATAGAAATATTCTTCTCTCACATTCTTCTCTGTCATTTCAGAAGTAAGCTCCATGGTAAGCGCACTCTTGATGGTGTGGTTGATGGAGCACACTGTCGCCCCTCCTGTGAAGACTGCCAATAAGTGGCATTTGGTCCCAGTTATGAACATTCCACGCCAGAGTATGCACAATCACAAAGATGCAGCTTGGCTTTTTGATGCTTGTGGTGTTGATGCTCATGCATTACTATTCTCTGATGAGGTTCCTCCTTCCCTGAACTGCATTCATTTTGTCCCTGCCCCAAAATGAAATTCCTTTCTATGCGCTCTGCTGTTTTGGGTACACAGAACAATTGTAGGATTTTTCATCACTGCAATCTGTTAACCTTTTCCAGATATTGTGAAATCTTACAGTACCTCAGAGAAAAGGTGTGTTCTGAACAGAGAAACAAAGAGGAAGAAAAATGTGTGTTTGAAACAGAGAAGAAAAAAAAAGTTCAGTAGGGCTGTTTTCAAGCTTCAAACTTCATTGAATTCATAATTTTGCTGTGCAGGTTGAGTTTCAGAAATTAATGGAAGCAGGACGCATTAGAACACAAGACATCGGGCAAGATTTACTGGTCATGAAAAATGAGGTCAAGAATCTGCACAATTGTTTTGGCTTCCATTTGTGTGTGAAATGCCAAGTTGCTTATTATGGCATGTCTGGCACAGTCTTTCTCCACAAGATTTAGTTGCAATCTCTAAGTCATAGAAGTTCTGAATTGTGCTTCATTTGGGATCAAATTTCTGTGCTGTAGGTTGGATCAATGTGCACACTGCTAGGTGAACAATTACAAATGGAAGCACAATGCTTACTGCAAGCCCGATACATGAAGACTCTCTTGGTACCTGACACTGTCCCTCTTGCAACAACCAACTTTTGTATGTTAATATGGAAAACTGTATGGATAGAAAATGTCTTCTATTTTTATGATTAAAGACAACAATTGCTCTCTTGATAATAAAAGTAGTGATGTTTCATGCACTGTGTTTTTTAATTGGCAGCTGGCAGGAATACTTCTGGATACAGAGAATTTGGATTTTGCTGCAAGAAGAGACACTGAGATGGCAACTGCACTACTGGTTGGATCTGGCTCACTTGGAAGAAATGGTTTTTACAAACAATGTACACAATCAAATCTATTTTGAACAATTGCAATGTTGATGTGTTTTTTCACATCTCTTGCTCATCAAAAAACTTCCCTTGTTGTTTTTATCTTGGGATGCTGCTTGTTGAGAGCCATTTATCTTCAGACATAATTTGTAATTGGTTTCTCATGTGTACATTGCATTTTTTTGTTCTTGACAGATGTTCTCTTCATGTTGTTTTTTTTTTTTGTTGTGCAGTGAGGGAAGTTGAAGGTGAAGCAAGAGTTTCAAAACTGGTTACCCGGATGTATGGAGAGGCTCCTCAATTATCCCGTAAGTAGAAATTGAAACCACATACATCTTTTCTGCAACAATCTACTGAAAGAAACCAATGCAAACCCATTAATCCTGTAACCCTTTTCTTTGTTTTTTGGGTGTGTTGATTTATTCTTTTGTTACTGCACCAAAAACCTTCATGTTTATGGAAAAGGTTTGGCAACCATACAATTGGGTGTCAATAAACCCCTGTCAACTTTGTGAATAGAGGAATTGATGGACTTCTGGTTCATACCAACATCAGCAATCCATTCATTTGTTACCACACCATCTATTACTAACCGTATATTACTTGAAAACTAATTAGCCGACGGTGATTGGTGTCTTGCATGTAATTTTTTGATTGCAGGGCAACCAAAGAGTGGTGAAGAAATAGAAGCTGATCACGAACACTCAGACAAAGACTCGTACTTCTCATCTGCTGATGGACACTGTAGCCATGAGCAAACATCAACATCAGAGGCCAGCAATAGTAGCAGTAGTAGTAGCCTTGATGAGGACTCCCCTCGCTTGCAGACTCTCCCAACTGCTTTACCTGCCAAAATTATTTCTGCATCAGCATCCTGTAGATTTCACCGCCTTCCATCACCATCTGGTACATCTTGCACCTTTCCTCCCTAAATTCTGCAAAAATTATGTCTCCAAGGGGCTGATTGCAGTTTGTAGTGAGGAGGTAGATGAAAAGTGATTTTTGTCAACTCATTTTGTGTGAGTAGCAGTAGTAGTCTCATATGGTTTAGAACTGCATTGATTGTTGTCAAGTTATCTTCAAAGTGTTGGGTGCAGAGATTTCTCTGTGAAACATTTTGCTCATTAGTGGAATGATTAAAAAAATACTACTCTGCAGAGTTTTCGTGAAACTCAGGTCAATTCAAACTGTGGGTGCAACTTGTTTCATTTTTCCAGGAGTGATACGGAGAAGTATGGAGGCAAATGCAGTAGCACAGATAAGGCAAGCAGCAGCAGGGAATCAAAGTCTACGACCAAAGGGTGCATCTTATGTCCGAAAAAAACCACCACCACCACCACCACCACGACGTCTGAAACCTGGCAGCAACAGTTTCAGCAGGATACGCAAGAAGTTATATAATGCATAACAAGAGTTTTTTCTTCTCCTAAATTTTGCACACATTCCAAAACAATACTACACACAAAATGGTAGCAGCAGCTCTGCCGCCGCCACCACCACTGCCGCATCCACAGCTCAACGTCAAAATAGGGACTGCAAGCCACACTAGTCACATGCAGGTGGCAGCACAAGTAGCTCACACAAGAAGACATTGTCTTGTGCTGAGTATATACTTTGTGGGAGATTATCATCACATCTTTTGGCACCAAATGTGATTACATGAAGTTGGGTAAGTAAACACTTGCCTCTTTTCACAAATACTTTATGGAGCCAACTACCAAGAGCATTTTCAGGAGGGCTGAATGTCATAGTATAATCAAAGGTTTTCAAATCTAGGATTAGCTAAATCCTCCATTAAATATGTATAGAAAGCTTAGCTAATCTGAGATAAACTCATCCTGGTCACAGAGAAAAGTTTTTTTTAAAAAGAGAGCTTTTTTTTCATGATACACAGCTAAATTGAAGAAGTCCAAAGTAAGTTTCAATTTAAAGTGATGTATTTGGTAGAAACTTTGATGATATCATTTGTTGTTGTGTGGGTGGTTTGGTTTCTTGATTTACTGGGTTCATTTGTGATATTTTGATTTATTTGGCAGAAGCATGCTTTGCTTTCACTAGTTGAGATGTTTGAGATTTTCACAGGTCCATTGGTGAATAGGTATGTGGTTCAAAATCCGATTAGATTGCTTTCAGTATGCATGAGTTCACATGCTTTATCCAAGTTTTTCTTTAGGGTTTCTTTAAGGTCAAGGGCATTATGGAAATGAGCACCCGAGTGATGCACTAGCTGAGTGCATTCCAATTTCTGTAATGCCCTCGACTGAGGGCTGTAACTAGTGTAAAGATCCGCCGGAAATTTTCTTTTAACAATAGGTGGATTTTACATGGCCCAACACCAAAATTGTAAAGCCTGCTCTGCAATTGGAAGGCTTGATGTCCTACTAGTGGACATATTAATGTTTGTAATAATGTGTTGTCCAAATACACTAGGAAATTTCTGGTGGTTCTTTTTGTGAAGAGGATTGGGGATGGGCTGTTGAAATGTCCACCCATTCTAAAAGAGGAGGAGGTTAAGGGAGGGAATTCTTTGGTCTCAATTCCAAAAGAGAAGATGATTGCAAGGAAACACAAAAAGAAAAACAAATTCCACCACCAAAAGAGAGGGTGGTTAGTTGGGGGCAGGATAAATTTCAATTATCTATCAGTTGCAAAAGAAAGGATGATTGCAAGGAAAAAGGAAAAATGTCAACCAATTCCAAAGGAGAGGGTGATTGGTGAGGGATTTTTTTTAAAAAAAATTTAGAGGAGAGGGTGGTTGAAAAATTAAATAAATGTTTGTTGTTTCAAGATGAACATGAGGTTGGGGGAAAAGAAAAAGATTGCCCGCCTATTCTTCTTAAGATAATGTGGTTGGAGGGCAAAACAATTATTCACTCTTTCCAAAAGGATGGGGAGGTTTGAGAACCAATAAGAATCATCCATGTATGCCAAAACAAAAGGAGATTAAAGGATGAAAAAGAAAAATATATGTTCACCCCTTACATGGAGGATGGAGAGGAAAAGAAAGTAAAATATTCATCTAGGCCAAAAGAGGGAGGTCGGTGAGCAAAAACAATTGCCACCCTTTCCAAAAGAAAAAAAGGTTTAAAAAGAAATAACTACATGTTCACCCATTCCAAATAAGAGGAAAATTGGCAAGCATGCAAGAGTAAGGTAATTCTAGATGGCATTACCTTTGAGTTAAAGCTTTGGCATTTTTTTTCCAATTTTTCATTTTCCCATGATATTGAAACTTTATTGTGGTGGACAAAATTCTTTGTTCTAGTATGACAATGAAGAATTTGGGATTTGCATATTTTTACAAAAAAGTTGACATAATTAGAAAGTTTGCAATTTGTTATGCAATTCATTTGCTTGCAATCCAAATGTTGGAAAAAATAACCCTAGGTTTAAAAGAAGGGTTTATTTTGAAACCCTTTTAATATTGGAGGTAAAAAAATAGTCAATTCATTGTTTTGTAATAGAATGCAAACCTAAGGCATGCTCTTTAACTCTCACAAAGAAAGAAAGCACAAAACTTTGGGCTAGGATTAGGACAAACTCAATATATTTAACTCAAGATGAAATCAATTTACACAAACCAAGAAAGAGTGTGGTTAACGCAAATTGGAATCAAAATAAGTCACATGCAATTCAATCGCAAGACACACCATGATATGAATTTGGGAGGAGTCATCATTTTTTTCCCTATTGTGTGCTTTGTGATTTGCGACAAAGATTACACTGAAATGACAATTTTTTTTGAAATTGTCAAGTTATGAGTCCTACAAATTTATGACCTCATAACCCTCACATATAGACTTTGATTTGGGAACTTTCAAGAGCTAAATTATAGCCATTGAAAAGAACTCCCAACCCAATATTGCATGTTGCATTTCAAGGTCATTTGACCCTTATTTCTCAAGTTTTAATGGTTGAGAGTTAAATTGCTAGGTCAAGGTCAACAATTTGATTATTCACCTTTCATTTGACAATTTGGTTCACACAATAACCTTTGACTTAGTAGTTTGATTCTTGGCCATTTTTTTTATGATAATAGATTTTTCAAATCTCAAAATGGAAAATGTGAATTGGTATTCAAGACCTTTACATTAGTTTCAAGAGGACCCAATTTGGACAAGGTTTGCTCCCTTAAACCTGGTCCAAAATTTTCAAAATCCTAAAGGGATTCTAATTCCCAAATTGGGAAATCCACTTGGGAATGTTGAGATCATTTCCTTGCACAATCCAGTAGGTGTTGTGGGAGTGTGTTTGAATCCTAGGCACTCACCCAACTTGCTTCCCTTCTCATGTCTTAACCTTGATTGCAAGCCCAAGGTGTGTGACTAAGGTTAGGGTCATGATATGAACCTAATTGGGACCATATATCCCCCATATTGATTATCACTTGATTGAAAGGCCACATTTTAAAATCATTTGGTGGTTTTGAAAGTGAAAATTTGTCATTGCAAGCCAAAAACACCATTTCCACTACCTTGGACGTTGCTCCTTTACAAAATTTAACATATATTGATCAACAAGTTTTTTTCCTTACAATAATGATGAAAACAAATTTACATTATTGCCTTGCATTCATCAACTTTGCATCCATTAGGCTTAATTGTAACCTTATGTACATAACACTAGAAAAAAATCCTAAATCTATGACTCCATATATGATTGATTTTGTGGTCATACTAGACATATGACTAAAGGCCCTTAGTTGTAATAGACAAGTAGCAAAGGACAAGTAGTCATTAAATGTTCGACGTGACACTTTTCATCTTATAGTCATTAAGGACAAGTCATAGAAGACAAGCCATATATAATGTTGAGGTATCATATAATGAATGACTAAAATATGATTGGCTAACACTGGACCTTTTGATTACTCATTTTATACCTATGCTTTTTTAGATTATTTTTAAAATAATTTTAATAGGTAAGTAGGTAGGTAGGAGCTTAACCTACCTAACCTACCTTACATAACCTACCTACATAACTATCTTAGTTTAACCTATTTACCCTAACCCTTTAGGAATGCACATAGGTTGCAAGTATTAAATTGAACCTTTCACCTTCACAATGATAAGCCGAGTACTTACCAATGGATTACAATATCAAAAGGTGTCCAATTTTGGTCAAGTTTTTATTTCACGTGTTTATTTCATATCATTACAAAACTATGAGGTAGGTAGTAAGTTGTAGGATGATAGGTAGGAGGTAGGTAGGTTAAAGGAAATAGGAAATAGGAAATAAAAAGTAGGTAGGCAATTAAGTAGGTTAACGAGGTAGGTAGGTGGGTGAATGGGTAAGTAAATGGATGGTTGGGTGGGTGGGTGGTTAGGTTGGTAGGTAAGTAGGTGGGTCATGTGTGGGTGTGTTGGCATTTAGATGGTGGGTGAGTAGGTAGGTAGGTAGGTGGGTGTGTGGGTGGGTAGTTAAATAAGTAGGTCAAGGGGTAGGGTTGTTTATGTTCATATTAAATGATTTGTAGTCATTTCATTGTAATGACAATTGGATGTCCATGTCACTTTGTCACTAGTCATAAATGACATATAAATGAAATAAAAATGATGAAAACTGACATCCCCCATCTTGTTACCATTTCATCATCTATTAGTCGCATGCCCCACTAATATATGATTATGATTTTTTACACAAGATTCAAAGTAATATTTTATGACTAAAGTCACACATATAGTCATTTAGAACTTGTAATCATAAATTTCTTGGTTGCAAAGAACAAAATTCCTTAGTGTAAATTGTGGCGTCAATTGGATTCAAATGCCAAATTGTATTTTAGAGATTAGTTGAATATTGAAACATGTAAAAATTTCCATTGTGATCATTTTCAATAGCATGGAAGACAAAAAAACCTTCTTTACAATCAGTTTCAAGAAATCAAAATTTTACAATCACTTAACCACTCATATGGACTTCATGTATGTACAACAATTTTCAAGCTTGATATTTTTCTCTTTTGCACACAACAATTTATGAGTGGGGGAAGGGGAAACTATGTTATGGAGAACACCGGTAGGTGTTTATGTAATTAAGTACCCACAAATTTTTTATTAACGTTAGAAGTCCCAAAAGAAATGTTTTGTGCTTCACGAATGGTTTACTTGGAACATGCAATTGTAATTGATTCCTTTTTACCATTTTCAAAGGAGATATAACTATTGTCACATGAGGAAAAAACAAGGTAAACCTCTTCTTACTTTGTTTTTTGGTGTCAACACAATGTAATGAACATTGTGTAATAGGTTGACATAGATATGTGACTTGCAATTAATGTTGGCATATTAGATTATGACAAGGAGAAGCTACAAAAACACTTCGCAAAGCTCTTAGACCACATTCAAATCACTAGAGCTCACCATTTGATATTTACTTGCAACAACCATCACAATAGACATGGAACCATCAGTTGGTTGAACTAGAGCTTTTCCACCATTAAAAAAACATTGGATTTTTTTAAAAAATTTTGCTAATGATGTAAGACTTTCAACCACATTGTAGATTATGAAATCTTGGTCAATTGCAAACTATATTGAAATCTCAATCAATTTAATTTCTACTTGTTCATATTTAATTTACAAACTTCTTTTTATGGTGAGTTTTAGACCTTTGATTTATTAGCATCCAATGCCTAATTTTGATATGAGATTTTGATTTTGATATGGGCATATCATATCAAAATCAGGCATTGCATGTAAACAATACTAGCCATATAGTTGCTAGTTGATGTTTAAGAACTTTTGAACATTGAAATTCAGCCATCTTTGCATTATACTTTGAATATATATATATATATATATATATATATATGAAAGTTGATGTTTTTAGTACTATTTTTTTGTATGTGATTTTGTTTTGATGTTATGATTGGAACTTTTGACCAATTGGTCAATTGTTTATTAACACATGAAACTTAATTTGTTTTTTCCTTTCACACTAGAAAAGACTAGATAGATCTTGTGCACATTGGGCTACATACTTATATATACATTAAAAAATCACATTCCTATCATGTATGAAACTTGACAAGTAAAATATAATAATTGTAATTTTTGACCATAGTTGGACCTTTGTTTGGATGCCAATATCATAAACATTGAATTAAAGAAGTAACTATCCATAAGAGGTGAGCTTAAACATATGTAAGAAATAGAAAGATTGGTCATTTTGACAAAAATGTAGTTATTTGGGTCGCCCATTGACTCCAATTCCCCTTATGAAATTGAAAAGATAAATAAGTCTAAAAAAAAGCTTTTGTCATGTTTTATTCATAAATGTCACAAAACTGAAGCATGAAAAAGATATATTATTTAACCATATTCAATGTGTGAAGGCAAAAGCACTAAAGGTCATTACTATCCAAATGAATGTTCATGATTGCAAAATATTCTCTTACAAGTATGTTTAATTTTTATTTGTAAGTATTGTTATCCTTGGTTTATGAACACCAAGTTGACATTCAAATTGGGGGCATAATACCTAACTTAAAAAATGTATATTGAATCAAACTACATGTACATGCAAATGCATTAGTTGTCAATAAATTACATAAACGTATTAATGACCAAAGCTTCCATAAACATCAATTTGACTAGAACTTTCCATAGTCATTGATGATTAGAGTTTTACATAGACACTAAGGATGAAACTCGAAAGCATATACAAAACAACCCTTGCCAAAAAGACTCAAAGACCCAAGCTAAACATGAAGATGCTCAACTTTATTAGTCATATCATAAAGGTTTTGAAGACCAAATATTACAAGGTTGTTTGATAACAAAACTTGTTCAGTAGGGTCAACTACTTGGCCATACATATGTTCCATACACTACCCCTTCTTATCACAATGCATATACTATTTTTCTTACCACTAAAGATATGAAATTTAACCTCCTCGAAAAAATGGCTTCTTATTCATCCATATTCACCATGTATGTTCTAGTGCAACTTTCTCCTAGTTGTTAGTACACCCCTTCACAACTAAAGTGCTTTATAATAGTAGCAAAATTGTTTTTTCACAAACTTGCAATTGCAATCATGTCTGTTTTCCTTGTAACTTCACAATTCACAAATCCAATTGAAACTTGGGGTTATAATGAACTCAAAAGTAAACATGAATTTGGCACAAATTGTATAACATGTCAATTTATTCAATTGCAAAGGAGACATACATCAAAACAATGAAGAATAAAATGTGGCTTCTTGGATTCTTATGTAGTATAATCAATTGTCATTGTTGAACACACACAATCCCAACAAAAGTTTAACAAAATCATGGGCATGTAATCATGAATGCAAGACTCCATAATGTAGGATAATTAAATAAGAATAAAGAAAGGAAACATGTAAAAGAAATTTCATGGCACCTTACATTGTAAATTAATCCAACTTATGTACATTGATCCCAAAAAATGGCAGAACAAGCCAAGGAGCTCAAGGAGTGTGTATGGTGTTACTAGATGTCATATGTTTCTTACAACCATGCAATTGGAGCAAATTTCACTAAGATATTCAACTTGTTTTAAATGGATTTCAAAATAAAATTAAACAAAACTTTAATGGGTATAAACTTCACATGTAATTTGTGTTTTACATGTAAAAGTAGGATCTAGTTAGAAAACTAACACATATAATGGGACTATTTCACATTTTTTTTGAATGACTAATAACTTGAAATGATGTATGGGTGCTCTAAACAACAAATAAGTTGATGGTTTAACTATTTTTTTCACTAGGTCAAATTGTGATAAAAGGAGCCCACAATGATGTCCTAAGTTAAGTTGTGACAAATTTTTATTCTATAAACATTGTGCTTAAATACTTTTTAGATAATATTTTAGATTGTTTCATTATTTTTGTGTGCTAATTAATCACAAGATTTGGGCTTTAAAAATGCTAAAAGATATTTTATATTAATTGGATTACGTTCAAATTTATTTTGATGCTAGATTAATATATTAAAAAGGTGGGCATACAAATACAACACAATTTTTTTAAAATTAAGTTTTGAGACTTGCAAACATGTTAAATAAACATATTACCGCATTGGTTATGGTAATGTTAACTCCTTTTAACACAATTTGACCCCGCACCATTATTTGAAGACTTGAACTTTCACTTATCTTCAATTCCATGTTTTGTGCCCAAATTCTCAGATTTCAACGACACAAATCCTCAAAGTTCAACAATTGTGTGGTCATTTGTTGACAATTCATCATCCTCTTGATTTCAAAGCGTAATAAAGCATCACCATCAATACCACTTTGTACAGTTCATCCTCCTTCACTTCAAGCTAAAAATTGTCAAACTTTTTCGATTATTTTTTAATGACTTTCTAGCTATGTTTGTCCCCCTTCACATCATGTTTGTTTCTTTCAACATCCACCATGTAATCCTTATGCATTTTTAAAATTTTATTTGTAATCACTTGAAGATTCTTGATCTCTCACATGAAAGTTTGCCAACATAGGGGATAATTTCACCCAATGTAAGCTAGGTACCTAGGTTAGCAAATTACCCAAGGGCAATTCTAAAGAACTAAACCAAAATTTACTTAGGAATGGCCAGTTCTAGAACCGAGTGGGAAACAACCCCCTTGGTTTTAAGATTAAAGGTAACTGAAGTTGGTTGCAAGGTCGAGTTCCAAGATCGTTTGACAACCATAACCAAATCAAAATTTTGAAAAAAACTCTAATTTTAATGTACATTTGACATGTATGTACATAGTTAAGTTATGTTAATTATTTGGCAAGCAAATTACACACATAATAAAATAAAAATACCAATTATTAATTATTAATTATATATTTTATTTAATAAGTAATAAATATTATTAAGTACAAGTAAATTAACTATTTTAATAATATTTATATTCATTAATATATTTAATTATTAGATAATTATTAATAAATAATTATTAATTATTTATTAATGAATATTAATTTTCCAATGTTTAACCAAGGTTTTGCCAAATATGAATTTGGTCAAATTTTGAGTTTTGCCAAATATGAAGTTTGTCAATATTTACCCAAATTTTGGGTTTTGCCAAGGTTTTACCAAATTTGAATTTACAAAAATGTTTAACAAACATATGAATTTAGCCAAGGTTTTGCCAAATATGAATTTAATTAATATTTAACCAAAAATTGAGTTTTGCTATGGCTTTGCCAAATTTGAGTTTAACATATGTGTAGCTAAGGTTTTGCAAAATATGAATTTAGCCAAAGTTTTGTCACATATGAATTTAACCAATATTTAACCAAATTTTGAATTTTGCCAACATTTTTCCAAATTTGAATTGAACTAAAGTTTAGTCAATTTAGAATTTAGCCAAGGTTTTGCCAAATTTGAGTTTAGCTAACGTTTAGCCAATTTAGAATTTAGCCAAGGTTTCTCCAATTTGGAGTTTGGTTAAGGTTTAGCCAAATTTGATTTTAACTAAGGTTTAGCCAAATTGGAATTTAACCAAGGTTTTATCCAAAAAAAAAATTGCAAAAGTTTTCGTCAAATATGAATTTAGCCAAGGTTTACTCAAATATGGGTTGAATTAAGCTTTAATCAAATTTGAAAATAACTAATGTTTAGCCAATGTTTTGTTTAAACAAATTTGAATTCAATCAATGTTTTGCTAAATTTTAGTTTAGCCAAATTTAACTAATGTTGAATTCAATCAATTTTTAATTTAGCCAATATTGAGTTCAAATTTAACCTAAGTTTAGATATAAATGCCATGTGGGCTTAGCCTAAGTGCAACATAAATTACTTTAATTAATAGACTAAATTAATTGGTAGGTAGTAAGTTAGGTTAATTGGTAGTGGGTGTGGTTAAGTATTAATCTGTAGGTACTACTTTAAATGAATTAAATGAATTATACAATTTTCTTATATTCATAAGGTTGGTAGGTTAGAAAGGTAAGTCAATAGGTTAGGTGGGTAGGTAGGTATCTAAATAGGTAAGTAGGTAGGTATGTATGTTAATTAGGTAGGTAGATAAAATAGGCTTAAAATAAGTAGATAGGTAGGTAGGTAAGTAAAGCCTATGTAGGTAGGTTGGTTTTTTAGGAGGATTTTATTTTAATTTGTGATTAAAACGTTCATTGTGTGCACATTTAAATATATAATTTACAACATTAAAAAAGAAAAACAAAAGATATGGGATAATTTTTGTAGTTGCAAATTAATTTGTGACTACAAAATTTTTGTCCCATATCTTTTGTCTTTCATTTCAATCTTGTAGACTATATAACAAGATGCACTTAAAACATTGAAAACATACAAACAACATTGAAAATAACATGACATTTGGAATGAACCAGTAAAAAGGTTTGACCTTA